>CEUK01043144.1_pt1 | contig 59153 bp, 47 predicted proteins | sample 356451 | NCBI WGS metagenome assembly CEUK01 (sample SAMEA2622843, study PRJEB7988) | marine metagenome | isolation source: saline water (ENVO:00002010), including
TCTTGTGTGTCATACAAGCGCGCTAGCCAACTGCGCCAATGGCCCGATTCGGAGAGGATACCACACCCGCAACCGGTGGCAAGCGGTGGGTTCAGACCTCGTTGCCGGCACCACCGCCGGTGACGGCCTCGATGGTGTCGATTTCCAGTCGGAACGGGCCCGCCTTCTTGTCGTAGATGTAGAACTCGATGCCGCGAACCTGATCGGGGGTGATCCGGCCCCGGAGCGGCTGGCCGAAGCTGGTCCGCACCATCTCGTCGATGGGGACCACCACGTCCATCCACTGGCCGTCGATGGTGTCGAAGCGGGTCCAGTAGGAGTCGCCCCGCATGTTCCGCGAACCCCGGGTACCGATGATCCAGGTGCGACCGTCCCCCTTGAAGCGAACCCGAAGCGCATCGGCACCTTCGCAGCTGCCGTCGGGCAGCGCCGCCCGCATGGAGGAGAAGCCTCCGTTGTTCCGAAGCGACGTCTCTCCATCGAAGATCAGCGTGCCGTCTCCCGAGCGGATGCGGCCAGTGGAGAGCCCGCCCATGACGCCGTCCACGACCACGCCGAACCGGCGGACGCTGGACGGATCCTCGAAGTCGTACAACATCCGACCGGTACCTCCGGATGCGGGCCGGGACCGGCTGTCCATCTGCATCTGGCCGCTCAGCAATGCGTCCATGATGCGACGGTAGGACCAGGCACGCTCGGTGACGTCCGCGTCCATGGCGATCTCCTCGAGCCGGGCCGCAAGGGTGGCACGGGAAGGTGCATCCAGGCCGAATCCATCGACGGCGGCAACGGCCTCCAGGGCGGTCGCGTAGACGGCGGCACAGGCTTCGGGATTGTTGTTGTTGAACATCGGCGCCCCACGCTCGATGGCGTTCACCAGCAGGGATTCCAGGGGCGATTGCTGAACCGGCGGAAGCAGCACCCGGTCGATGACGTGAATGACTCCGTTGGATCCGGCGATGTCCGCCGTCTGCACGACGGCCTCGCCGACCAGCAGTCGGTCACGGGCCACTTCCAACGCCAGTGTCGTGTCGGCGAGCGTGGTGACCTCGTCGCGTCCCACAAGCACTCCGGCATCGAGCCGACCAGGCACCACGTGATGAAGCAGGATGCGTCCGAGATCGGACCGGCCCGCATCGCTGAGAAGGTACTCCACGACTTCGCCGTCGAGCCGGGCGAAGGCGTCGTTGGTGGGAGCAAAGACGGTGTAGGGACCTTCGGCGGCCAACGCATCGGCCAGACCGGCCGCCTTCACGGCGGCGACGAGGGTGGAGAACTGGTCGTTGCCGGCCGCGATCTCCACCACGGTGGGCTGGGAGACGACGGACAACGAGGCAGCGAGCACGACGGTTTCGGCGAGCAGCATGTGATTCCTTCCTGCGATGAGGATTCGGGGGTGGTTCATCAACATAGGCAGCATCCCGCGATGGGACAAGTGAATTCCGAACTTCCACCGACTGGTACCATGGACGGCATGACTGAACAGAAAATGACCATCGCCCATTTCCAGAACCTCATTCGCGATCGGTACCACGACACCGACGCGGCCCGGGGTGTCGCCCCCACCTTCCTCTGGTTCGCCGAGGAGTTCGGCGAATTGGCCGAAGCCCTGGCCAAACAGGCCCGGGGCGACGGAAAGCAGGAAAACCTGGCCGAGGAGTTCGCGGATGTGATGGCCTGGCTTGCCACGCTGGCCAACATCACGGGAGTCGACCTCACCCAGGCGATCCACGACAAGTACATCGAACACGGCGGGCCCGAAGGGACCAAGTAGCAATGGGACGGATCGCGGACATCCTGGCCGACACGAGGTCCTCCGGCCGCGGCGCGCTGATGCCGTTCCTGACCGCCGGCTACCCGGACCTCCAGACGACCGAAGCCGTGCTGCTGGGAATCGAACCGGCCTGGGCGGACATCGTCGAACTCGGAATACCCTTTTCCGATCCGATCGCCGACGGTCCGGTCATCGCCGCTTCCATGCACGAAGCACTGACGAACGGACTCACGCCCGATCAGATCCTCGCACTGGTGTCCCGCATCCGGGACCGGGTGCAGCAGGGACTGGTGGCGATGGTGAGCCATTCCATCGTGGAGCGATCGGGCGGAGTCGATTTCATACAGCGTGCCGCCGACGCCGGCTTCGACGGGTTCATCGTTCCCGACGTGGATCTGGAACGCGTCGACGATCTGCTCCCGATGATCGACGATCGCAACCTGTCCTTCAGCCTGCTGGTCGCCCCGTCGACCACGGATGACCGCCTGGACGCCATCCTCCCCCGCTGCCGGGGCTTCATCTACCTGCTGGCTCGCGGCGGCCTGACGGGCGTCCGCAACGAACTGCCGGACATTTCGCCCCAAGTCGCCCGTATCCGGGAACGCACCGATCTGCCCATCGCCGTTGGCTTCGGGGTCAGCAGCCCCGACCACGTGGCCACGGTCGTCTCCCGGGCGGATGCCGCCATCGTGGGCTCGGCCATCGTGAGAAGGATGGGCGAGGCCGATGATCCCGCCTCGGCCGCCCTGCAGACCATCCATGAACTCTCCGGCGGCCTTGCCGCGGGCGCCTGAGCCCACCGGATCGGCTACCATGGCCGATCTGTCCCCTGACCCGGAGAACGTCATGAGCGAGTCAAGCCAGTATCAGGTCGTCGTCGAAGACGCGGGCCCCGCCCGCAAGCGGATCACCGTCACGGTCCCCAGTGCTGTGGTCAACGCCCAGCTCTCGAACCAGATGGCGACCATCGGTGGCAGCGTGAACATCCCAGGTTTCCGCAAGGGCAAGATCCCCAAGGCGGTCATCGAGAAGCGGTTCGGGGATGCCGTCCGCGAGGAGACCCGCAACGAACTCGTCCGCGACGGTCTTCGGGAAGCGATCGAGAGCCACAATCTCGAGATGCTGCAGCAGCCCGAACCCACCGAGGATTCCGTTCCGGAGGTCGAGAACGGACGCGACTTCTCATTCACGGTCGAGATGGACGTGGTCCCGGAGTTCGAACTCCCCGACTTCAGCACGATCGAGATCATCCGCCCCGTCCTGGAGGTGGAGGCCGAGCACATCGACGAGGAGATCGAACGCCAGTGCCTCCGAAACGGAAAGGGCGAGACACTGGAAGGCGATTTCCTTCCTGCGGACCGTCTTCTCGGCCGGGCCGTCTGCACCCGCAAGGGCGAGGACGAGCCGTTCTTCACCAATGAACAGACGCTGATCGTGCTCCCCGACGCCGGCGAGCGAGGCGAGATCCTCGGACTCATGATCGACGACGTGAATGCCATCTTCGCGGACAAGGCCGTCGGCGACGCGGTTTCGTTCACCATCGACGTCCCCGAGCACTACGAGCGGGAGGACATCCGGGGCAAGACGGTCTCGGTCGACTACCAGATCCACGTCGCCGAACGCATCGAACCCTGCTCACTGGACGAACTGGTCGAGGCCTACCAACTGCCTTCCGCCGATGTCCTCAAGGAGCAGATCCAGCTCGCCCTCGAGCAGCGTCGCGACGAGGAGCAGGCCATCGTGCTGCGGGACCAGGCCCGGGAGAAGGTCATCGAGCAGATGGACGTCCCCATTCCCGAAAAGCTGTCCGCGGCCCAGGTATCGAATCACCTCGACCGGGTGCGGCTGGGCCTGCTCGAGCGGGGCGAGGACGAACAGACCATCGAGACCCAGGTCGCCGAAGCCCGCGAGGACACCGAGCGGATGGCGGACAACGGGATCAAGCTCATGTTCCTGCATCAGCGGCTGATCAAGCAGTACAACCTCACCGTCAACGAGCAGGAGGTCAACCAGCAGATCGTCAAGCTCGCCATGCAGCGAGGCGTCCGCCCCGACGAGCTCCGGGCGAACCTCGTGCAGAACAACCAGATCCAGCAGATCGGCACGCACATCGTCGAGAACAAGGCCGCCGACGCCATGGCCCAGCAGATGAAGATCGTGGACATGGACGCAGACGAGTGGAAGAAGCGGAACGAGGACGGCGCTGGGTCGGGGTCCAAGAAGAAGACCACGAAGAAGAAGACCTCGAAAAAGAAGACCGCGGCCAAGAAGAAGAGCACCAAGAAGTCCTGAGAGGACACCGATGACCCCCTCGTCGATTCCGATGACGCTCGGCGCAACGGTGCAGCCCGGAGAGGTCTTCTTCGCGATCCTGCCCTGGATGCTGATCCTGATCGGGATCGTCATCGTGGGATGGCTCCTGCTCCTGTTCATCCGACGGTCCACCGGCGACGGGGAAAGCAGCCTGGACGACGGGTTCACCCTTGGTCAACTCCGGAAGATGCGTGAACGCGGAGAGATGAGCGACGAGGAGTTCGAGCAGGCCCGCAATGTCATCCTGGGGCAGCACGCGGGCCGCGCCGCCGACACCTCGGCTCGCATGGGGTCCGATACGACGGAGTCGCGGACGGATCCCGTCCGGAAACCACCGGCTGATGAACAATGAACCCACGAAAGAGGAATGAGGTTGAAAATACGTCTTCCTCGGGACCAAAATCAATGTCACACTGCCCGGGCGACGGAAATCTGCTTTCCGCGTCGAGTACCCGCCGGAATGGATCCCGCGGGTACACTGGAGGAGGGGCTGGCCCGAGTGGGCCATGCAGCAGCGAGTGGGAGAAGGACGATCTCGTGTTTGATCGCGTACCAGAGGACATGATTCAACGGATGGTCGACGCGGCCCGTGAACGGGCCGACGGATCGCCCCCCCTGGCGGCCGCCGACGGCACTCCCGGCGACGGCCCGGGCGATTTCGGCAGCTCCGACTCCTCCGACGGTGGCCCCGAGGGACCGGGGGGTTCCGGAGGGTCCGGAGGCGACGACGGTGACGACAGCGGATTCCGTGGCCGACGCGTGACCACCTGTTCGTTCTGCGGCAAGACATCCCGTGAAGTCGGGCCGATGGTGGAAGGCCCGAGCGACATCTACATCTGCTCGAACTGCACCGATCTCTGTCAGAACATCTTCCGCCAGGAAAAGCGGCGAATGAGCAGCAGCCGGCCGCTCTTCACGACCATCCCCTCTCCGCGGCAGATCAACGAGTTCCTGAACCAGTACGTGATCGGCCAGGTGGAGGCCAAGCGGACCCTCTCGGTCGCCGTCCACAACCACTACAAGCGGCTGGCCCACCTCGAAAATGAGGATTCTGAGGTCGAGCTGGACAAGTCAAACGTGCTCATGATCGGCTCGACCGGCACCGGAAAGACGCTGCTCGCCAGGACGCTGGCCCGGGTTCTCAATGTGCCCTTCGCAATCGGTGACGCCACCACCCTGACGGAAGCCGGCTACGTCGGCGAAGACGTCGAGAACCTGCTGCTCAAGCTGCTCCAGTCCGCCGACTACGATCTCGAGGCCGCCCAGCGGGGCATCATCTATATCGATGAAATCGACAAGATCGGCAAGACGTCGAACAACGTCTCCATCACGCGCGATGTCTCCGGCGAAGGCGTCCAGCAGTCGCTGCTGAAGATGCTCGAAGGCGTGGTGGCGAATGTCCCGCCCCAGGGTGGTCGAAAGCATCCCGAGCAGCAGTACATCCAGATGGATACGACGCACATCCTGTTCATCTGCGGCGGGTCCTTCGAGGGGCTCGAGGAGATCATCCAGAAGCGACTGGGCAAGCAGCGAATCGGATTCATGGCCGAAAACGATTCCAGCCAACCGGATATCGTCGTCGCGAACGATGACCACGAGGTCAACACGCATCTTGGACTCGTCACTCCACAGGACGTCCTGTCGTTCGGGCTCATCCCGGAACTGATCGGGCGTCTGCCCATCATCACCCCCCTGCTGCCGCTCAACACACCGCAGATGGTCAGGATCCTGACCGAACCGCGGAACGCGATCACCAAGCAGTACCAGCACCTCTTCGAACTCGAAGGCGCCTCCCTGGAGTTCACGCCCGACGCGCTGGAAGCACTGGCCCAGCAGGCCATGGAGCGGGGCACGGGAGCACGCGCCCTCCGCGCGGTGATCGACAGCTACATGCTCGATCTGATGTATGACCTTCCGGACATGGAAAACACCTCGGTCACCTACGTGGTGGACCGCAAGGCCATCGAGACCCGGGCCCCGCTGGAGGAGATCTCCCGGCGGTCCAAGACGGCCTGAACCTCTTCTGAGGCCCCCCAATCCCCCTTCCCAACCTCCAATCGCCCTCCAGGGGGGCGGCATCCCACGTGGGCTTGAATCCACGCGGGCAGCCCGTATAATCCTCCTCTTCCCCGGAGGACACGACATGGGACGAGTTTGCCATTTCACCGGAGCACGGACGACGGTTGGTCGCAAGATCCACTACCGCGGTCTCCCCAAGTACAAGGGCGGCATCGGCCTCAACATCTCCGGTGTGTCCAAGCGGAAGATCAAGCCCAATCTGCAGACCGTCCGGGCCGTCATCGACGGCAAGCCGGCCCGCATCAAGGCTTCGACCAGAGCAATCCGCAACGGCCTGGTGGTCAAGCCGCTCAAGCGCAAGTACGGCTGGACCCGTCAGCAGAAGGCTGCGGGCGCAGCCACCTGAGTCGACATTCCCGGACTCAACAAAAAACAGAGTAAATCTGGTGTGAGTGTCGGGTTTTTTCCGAATTTGACGTCTCGCTCGTTTGACCGTTTCGTCTCGGGGCGTAGTGTTAGAGAGTACGAGGTCCGAAAATCACCTCGGGGTGCATCATCTTCCCCCCACCAGGGCGGCGCAAGAGACTCCCACATCGCATTTCGGACCCCAGGAACAAGCAACTGAACTGATGGGACTGCTCCCTTCGCAGACTACGGCGTGAGGAGCAGGGCTCGCGATTCGCCGTCAGGCGACCGCGGGTGGAGTTGGGTATCGCTCCCGTTCGGGAGCACGGGGAACAGGTGACAGTGGGTTCATTCCTGGCCAGATCGCGATCCATCGCTGCAGCATCGACGCTCCGAACCGGGCCTCGAGGCGGCAAGGCGGTGCGCCATGGGTGACCGCTCGGACGTCGATCGCGTGAAGGAAGCGACCAATCTCGTGGAGCTCATCGGAACGCACGTCGCCCTGGAACCCAAGGGCCGTGAGCATATCGGGCTGTGCCCCTTCCACGACGACAAGACCCCCTCCTTCTGCGTGGTGACGCACAAGAGCCAGTCCTTCTACAAGTGCCACTCATGCGGCGCGAGCGGCGATGCTTTCACCTTCCTCCAGAACTACCTGCGCATCGACTTCCGCGAGGCTCTCACCATGCTGGCCGACAAGGCCGGCATCACCCTCTCGACGAGGCGGCCCTCCCCCGAGGACAAGGAACGCCGCAGCAACCGTGATCGCGTGACCGCGGCCAATCGATTCGCCGGGGACTTCTTCCGTCGCAGTCTCGGGCATCCCGAGCACGGCCGGCTCGCCCGGCAGGTCATCGAGACCCGCGGCATCAACGAGGAGATGGTCGAGGCGTTCATGATCGGATGCGCTCCCGCGGGATGGGACACCTTCCTCGGAACCCTGGGCAATCGGCCCGAGACCATCGAATCGGCCCGCATGGCCGGCCTGCTGCGCGAACGAACCAACGGACCGGGCAACTACGACTACTTCCGCAACCGGCTGATCTTTCCGATCTGCGACGAGAGCGGCAGCCCCATCGCGTTCGGCGGCCGGATCCTCGATCCAGAGGACAACCCCAAGTACCTCAACAGCCCTGAGACCGAACTGTTCCAGAAGGGGCGGACCCTCTACGGCCTGCATCTGGCCCGCAAGGCCATCATGGACCGGAAGGTCGCCATCGTCACCGAGGGCTACACCGACGTGATCGCCTGTCACCAGGGCGGCTTCCGCAATGCGGTCGGAACCCTGGGCACCGCGATGACCGACGATCACGCACGGATCCTCTCCCGCATCGCCAACACCGTGATCCTCCTGTTCGACGGCGACGAAGCAGGCCAACGGGCGGCCGAACGTGCGATGGAAGTCATGATCAACCATCCGGTCGATGTCTTCATCTGCATCCTGCCCGACGGCCAGGATCCTGCCGACATGCTGGCGGCCGAACGGGGACCGGAACGGTTCCAGGCCGCGATCGACGACTGCGCCACCGTACTGGACTACATGCTGGATCGCTTCCGTCGCGAATTCGCCGACCAGAAGACCATGGCCGGTCGCCAGGAGGCCATCGAGAGCTTCATCGGCACGCTGGCGCGTCTGGGGCTGGCCCGCACCCAGCCGATCCGACGCGCGATGATCATCAATCAGGTGTCCGAACTCACGGACATGCCCTCGGGCGTCATCGAGAGCATGCTCGCCGAAGCCGACACCGTGGCCCGTTCACGACCGACCGGCCCCGCCGTCCCTCCGGCCCAGGCCCCGGATCCCTCCCCGGAGGATGTCGAGGGCATGTTCGAATCCCACCTGCCGGCGGTCTCCAATCGGCGACGACTGGCCGAACAGGAATATCTTGCGGTCCTGCTCTTCGACGACGAGGCCCCCCACCGGGAAGGGCACGAACTGCTCAAACTGGAATGCTTCCTCGACGAACGGAACCGTGCCCTCGCCCACGAGGTGCTCACCCGGATCGCACGCGGCGGATCGACGACGATCCACGATCTGCACCGCGAGGTCTCGGACGAACGCATCCACGAACTTGCATCGAACCTGTGGTTCAAGGGCCAGCGACTGGTCGACGAACCGGCGGACGACTACGACCAGCGCAGCCCGCTCCAGCGCGTGACCGAGGCCTTCGAGGCCTGCATGAATCACGCCCACGCCCAGCAACGGCTTGCGCAGATCGATGTGTCCGAATCCAATCCCGGCGCGCTCATGGAGGCACTCCGGACCATCAGAGAACAGGGCCCCAACGCGGCCGCAATCCACCGGAACGCCCGGAACTGAGAAGAACGTACCCCGCATACCGGGTCGACCCCCGGCGATGACCGACCCCGGTGACGGGGACACCAAGCAGAGGATCCCGACGATCATGAAAATCCGACACCTACATCCAAGCCTCAAATCGCTGGTGCAGCACAGTCACGGGCGGAAGTGGATGAGCTACGAGGAGCTCAACACCTCCATCCCCGATGAGATGGTGCACCCGACCAAGATCGATCAGCTGCTGGTCCTGCTCGATTCGCTCTCCATCGAGCTGATCAACTACCAGGACCGCAGGATCCACGGCGGCGACCAGTTCTATGCACCACTGCATACGAACCTGAAGTTCAAGCGCGACAATCCGTACATGACCTTCGGGCTCAAGAACGGCGAGGAGATCATCCAGGAGCAGGCCCAGCAGCAGCAGGAGGGCCAGGCCGGCTCCGAGGGATCCGAAGGCGCCCCGGGGCACGACGGCGGCGACGGACTGCTTGACGAGTCCGAACGCGAGGCCGCCATCGAGGAGGTCTCAACGAAGCGAATCGATGATCCGATTCGCATGTACCTCACCCAGATGGGCACGATTCCGCTGCTCACCCGGGAAGAGGAGATCCGTCTCGCCAAGAAGATCGAGACCACCCGCATGATCTTCCGCCGCAAGGTCCTCGAATCCGACTACGCCGCCATGCAGGCCGTCGAGATCCTCCAGCAGGTGCACAACGGCGATCTGCCGTTCGACCGCACCATGCGGATCTCCACGGCCGAGGAGAACGCCAAGGAGAAGATCGCTTCACGCATCCCGGTCAACATCGCGACCGTGCAGCGACTGCTCAAGCGGAACGAACTCGACTGGGAACGGCTCGAGGGAACCCGGATCGACAAGGCGACCACCGCCGAGATCTGCCGGACGATGAATCTTCGCCGCCGCAAGATGGCGACGCTGCTCGAGGAGTGCTGCCTTCGCACGGCGAAGATCCAGCCGCTGCTCCGCAAGATCCAGTCCATCAACCGGAAGATCGCCGAACTGGGACGCGAACTGGAACGGGTCCGCAAGAACCCCGAACGCTACCACCCCGAGGATCGGGAGGTCATGGAGGAGGAGCTCCGCGGCCTTCGCAGCCTCGTCCTTGAACGTCCCGGCGACCTCAAGGAACGCACCATTCACATGGAACGCGTCTTCAATGAGTACGAGCAGGCCAAGCGGGACCTGAGCGGCGGAAACCTCCGACTGGTGGTGTCCATCGCCAAGAAGTACCGCAACCGCGGCCTCCCCTTCCTGGACATCATCCAGGAGGGCAATACGGGACTCATGCGTGCGGTCGACAAGTACGAGTACATGCGTGGCTACAAGTTCTCGACCTATGCGACCTGGTGGATCAGACAGGCGATCACCCGCGCGATCGCCGATCACGCCCGGACGATCCGCGTACCGGTGCACATGATCGAGACGATGTCCAAGCTGCGGACGATCCAGAAGCGCCTGCTGCAGTTGATGGGTCGCGAGCCGACCATCGAGGAACTGGCCGAACAGGCCGACATGACGGTCGAGGAGACCCGGCGGGTGATGAAGATCTCCCGTCATCCGATCAGCCTCGATCGCCCCGTGGGCGAATCCGAGGACTCGCAGTTCGGAGACTTCATCGAGGACGAGCGCCAGGAGGCCCCCACCGAGACGGCGACGAGCGAGATGCTCCGAAGTCGGATCAACGATGTGCTCAAGACGCTCACCTACCGCGAACGTGAGATCCTCAAGCTGCGCTACGGCATCGGCGACGGATACACCTACACGCTCGAGGAGGTCGGCAGGATCTTCAAGGTCACCCGGGAACGGGTCCGCCAGGTGGAGTCGAAGGCGATTCGGAAGCTGCAGCATCCGGTCCGCCGACGACGTCTCTCCTCCTTCATCGAGGAGCAGGGCGCCGACGATCTGAGCTGATCGAACCACTACGCACCCAACCGCGCGGGGTCCGGACGAATGTTCGGGCCCCGCGTCTTTTCAGGCCTTGCCGATGAACCGGTTGAACTCGTCGCGGTCGCTTTCGTGCGGGCGGACGATGTAGCCCACCCCGTCGTCGAGTCGCACTCCACGAAGCGTCTGCAGGTTGATTCCCGCCGCCGCGATCTCCTCGAGCGTCCTGGTGAACGACCCCTGCCCGGCATCCTCGATGAGCAGCGCGGCCTCGCGCTCGACGAACTCCAGATCCGTCGATCGCAGGAACATCCTCAGCTCCTCGGCATTCTCGGGAATGCACGTCAACCGCGAATGCGGCATGTCCAGGGACCGGACTTCCAGCATCTTCAGCTGGATGTCCCCCTTGCGCAGCCGGGCGGCAAAGGACGCCAATTGCCCGGGGGTATCGGGAAGCGACACGGTGAATTCCACGATCGTGGTCCATTCGGCCATCGACACTGGCTCCTCAGGAAGGTACGGAGACGGCTCGTTCCAGGGCGGCGTCGATGGCGGACCGAAGCTCCTCCGGTTCGGGCAGCCGACCGCGTCCTTCAGTCCGGCACGCCTGCCATCCGGGAGCGGGCTCGATGATTCCGAAGCCGTCCTCCCGCAGCTGGGCGAGATTGCGCCGGGTCGCGGGCTGATCCAGCATCGTCTCGTTCATGGAGGGGGCGAGGAGCACCGGCGTGCGTTCCCGGTCGATGGAAGCAGCCAGAAGGCTCACGGCATTGTCGCAGCGGCCGCCGGCAAGCTGCCCCAGCATGTCCATGGAACAGGGAGCGACCAGCATCAGCGAGGCGATCCGCGCGAGATGAATGTGCGGCGACTCGAGTCCCTCGGTGGCGGTCCAGGGGCACAGGACGACCTCCCGACCGGTCAGACTCTGGAAGGTCAACGGCCCCACGAACCGGGTGGCGGCCTCGGTCATCGCGACCACGACATTCCGGCCGGACTGGACCAGATCGCTCACCAGCGAGGCCATCTTGTATGCGGCAACACCGCCGGTGATCCCGATCAGGATCACTGGAGCTTCGTTCCCTGTGGCGTGCGTCGTCACGGCGAGAGCGGTCAGAGCACCGATTCGTCGAGGCCGTCCTCGACGGTCTCCTCGGGCTCCCAGGTCGGGGCGATCTTGTCCTGAAGGATCTCCTCGATCACAAGCTCGAGATCGGTGCGACCATCACGCTCGATGAGCGGACGGGCACCATCGACGACCAGTTCCTTCATCCGACGCTGGATGAGGGCACAGAGCTTGAATCGGCCGCCCAGCTTGTGGACGATTTCATCGCTTCGAAGGGCTTCGATCATCGGACGTTCTCCTCGGAACACGGCTGCCGGCCCCACCGGGGCCATACGCCGCTAAGCCCTGCATTCTAGCGGATCAGGGGCCTCACGTCGAATCCCACGATGGACCGATGTACAATGCTCCGCTGCACCCTTCCCCAGCCCCGGGGGGCCCTGGACATGCGTCCGACACTCACGAGAGCCCTGAGAAAAACAAGCCTTCGACTCGGCTTTGAACGGGACTGGTATCTCTACCTCGTCGCTGCAGCCATCGGACTGGTCATGGCCGTGGTCGCCACCGCCTTCCTTGCCCCTCTCCGGGCGGTCGAGGGCTGGGGCGAACACATGAAGGGGCATCCACTACTGCCCTGGCTCGTGCTCCTATGCCCGGCCATCGGCGGCCTGGTCGTCGGGATCCTTCGTTGGATGATCCGGGCCCGCGACGTCGGGCCGGGGGTCACCACCCTCATGTACGCGGTCCTGCGTCAGCGATCACGCATCCAGGGACGGGTCGGCCTGCAGAAATGGCTCTGCAGCACCGCCACCATTGCGAGCGGCGGGTCGGCCGGGGCCGAAGGTCCGATCGTGAACATCGGCGGGGTCATCGGCTCAAACATTGCACGTCTGCTGGGAACTCGCACCCAGAACACCGCGACGCTGCTGGGCTGCGGCTCGGCCGCCGGCATCGCCGCGGTGTTCAACGCACCGATCGCCGGAATCTTCTTCGTGATGGAGATCCTGCTGCGGGACTTTTCGCTGAAGACCTTCACCCCGATCGTCATCGCCGCGGTGGTCGCCTCGGCCACCACCCGGGGCGTGCTGCACGACAGTGCAATCTTCGATGTCGGCGCCGGCTTCATCGGATCCGACGAGTCGTTCGGCATCGGACAGATTCCGATCTATCTCGTCCTGGGACTTCTCAGCGCCGTGATCGCGGTGACGTTCATCCGCTCCCTGCGGTTCGCCAGCGAACGTTTCGGACGACTGGCCATTCCGGAGATGCTCAAGCCGGCCGTCGGAGGCCTGCTTCTGGGCCTCATGGGTCTGATCTCGATCATGATGACGGGGCTGGCCGACGTGCCGTCGTTCTACGGCAACGGGTACCCCGTCATCACCAACCTGCTGGACCCCGCCACCTACCTGCCCGACGAACCGGACGGAACGCTGGGAGCCCTCGCCCTGCTCGTGGGACTGCTGCTGCTCAAGATCCTCGGCACCAGCCTCACCATCGGCTCCGGCGGCGCCGGAGGCATGTTCGCCCCCTCCCTGGTCATCGGAGCCGCCCTGGGTGGACTGCTCGGAATGCTCCTGGAATCGGTCGGCTGGCTGCCCAGCGGTTCCCCGGCCCATCTCGCCCTCGTGGGCATGGCCGCGGTGCTGGCGGGGACGACCCACGCGCCCCTGACCGCGATCCTGATCGTCTACGAACTCACGCAGAGCTACCAGGTCATCCTGCCGCTGATGTTCGCTGCGGTGATCAGCACAGTGGTCGCACGTGCGATGAACCGCAACAGCATCTACACCTCGCGACTCCGGGACATGGGGATCCGGGTGGGTGTCATGAGCGACCTTACGATCCTCCGGCGACTCACGGTCAGCGACGTCTCCCTGCGGGAACCGGTGGTGGTGGCCGAGGATGACTCCGCCCAGATCCTGCTCGATCTCAGCGAGAAGCACAGCACCAGCGACATCATCGTGGTCGATCAACACGGCAACTACGCCGGGATGGTCACGTCGGACGATCTGAAGTCGGCTCTGATCCATCGCGAAGCCATACCGCTGCTTCAGGTGCATGAACTGGAACGAAGCAACCTGCCCACCATCACCTCGGACGACACGCTGGACCTCGTCATCGAGAAGTTCTCCCACAACGATGTCGAGTCACTCCCCGTGTTCGATGCCCGCGACGTGGACCATCCCATCGGGGTGATCACCCGCAATCGGCTGATGCAGGCCTACCAGGCCGAACTGGATCGGGAATGAATCGCCCCATGCAGGAGTCCCTCCAATTCCGGTTTCCACGATCCCGTCGGATCCTCCGTCCGTCGGAGTTCGTCGCGGTGTACGACCACGGGCATTCGGTCCGACGCGGCCCCCTGCTGGTGCACGCCCTCGGTTCCGGGGACACCACCCGTCTGGGGCTGTCCGTCTCCAGGAAGGTGGGCAACGCGGTGACCCGGAATCGGGTCAAGCGTCGACTGCGCGATGCCTTCCGGCGGCTGCAGCACGAACTACCCGCCGGGTATGATCTGGTCGTGACGGTTCGACCCCACGATCCGATGACACAGGACCAATACGACCGGGCCCTGCAAGACGCCGCCGAGGCACTGCACACACGATGGACAGCGAACACTCCCAACCCGAACCGCTGATTTCCGCCCCCCCTCCGGGACTCGCGGCCAGATTCCTTGTCGGAGCGATCAGGGTGTACCAGGCCGTGGGCAGCCCGATCTTCGGCAAGCACTGCCGATTCCATCCCACCTGCTCCCACTACGGGGTCGAGGCGATTCAACGCCACGGTGCGCTGCGGGGATCATGGCTGACGATGCGACGCCTGGCCAAATGCCATCCCTTCGGGTCCGGCGGCTGGGATCCCGTCCCGGACCGGAACGAACCAGGCGGAGCCGATCGATGAAGCTTCCCCCCGCCATCTGGTGCGTAGGCCGCAACTACGACGCCCACGCGAGGGAGATGGGCGACGTCCCCCGGGAGCGCCCGACGATCTTCTTCAAGAACCCCGCCTGCGTCGTCGGTGACGGCGACGAGATCGTCCTGCCCGCGATCTGCAATGAACACGGTCCACAGGTCGACTTCGAAGGCGAACTGGCCGTGCTGCTGGGACGGGACCTCCGTGATGCCGACGAGTCGGAAGTGCTCGACTCCGTGTCGTACGCCCCCGCCAACGACGTCTCCGCCCGGTGGTGGCAGCGTGAAGGCTCCAACGGGCAATGGAACCGCGGCAAGAGCTTCGACACGTTCTGCCCCCTGGGCACGTTCGTTCCCGGCCGCGACGTCGGCGACCCCCAGTCACTGCACCTGGTCTCCAGGCTCAACGGGAAGATCATGCAGGAGGCATCGACGGCGGAGATGATCTTCCCCGTCGCGATGCTGCTGGCCGAGCTCTCGCGCGGCACCACCCTGCTCCGCGGTACCGTGCTCCTGACGGGGACTCCGTCGGGGGTGGGCTCACGTCGCGACCCGGCGGTCTGGCTGACCGAAGGCGACGAGTGCGAGATCGAGATCGAGGGAGTCGGCCGATTGCGAAACCGGGTGCGACAGGGCGACTGACGAGTCAGCGCCGTTCCACATCCTCCGGGCGGGCCTGCTCGGCCTCCTGCGCCTCCAGAGCACGTTCGCGCGCCATCTGCTGCCGGAAGGCATCGAGCCCCGGAGGCTCGGGGAACCCTTCGGCCATGGTGATCGATCGACCGAGGGGATGGATGCCCAGCTGCCGCTTCAACTCCGCCTCGAGGCGGTCGTAGGTCCGCAGCCGGACCTGCGGCTCCAGCTCGTCGACCTGGGCCCAGATGGTCATCCGCTCCTCCATCGGAATCGTCGGATCCATCATCAGCTGCAGGAATGCGATCTCGGCGCTGAAGTCCAGTTCCCCGAGGATGTCTCGCATCCGGTCGGATCCCAGCTTGGTCGAGTAGTCGATGAACTTGTGGTTGCGGTAGTAGTCGGTGACCTCGCGGGCGAACTTCACCGCCTCCTTGTACACCTCGGGCCGGTTCTGGCCGACTCCGACCCGGAATCCGTAGCGGAGGGACGCCGCGACGTCGCTGGTCGCAAGGTGGGGCTGCCGGTCGTATTCACCCCGGGTCTCGTTGGCCACGAAGATGTCCAGGGGCATGGCGTACTGATTGTTGGGCGGAAAGCCACCCCGTCCGAACAGTGCATCCAGCCGGTCCATCAGCTCCTGAGCCCGTTCGATCTCGCCCTGTCGGTAGAGCTCCCGGATCGAGGAGCTCAGGAAGTTCTTGATGAAGATGATGAACGTCTCGCCACCGGCGCCGCGGGCATCGAAGTACTTGGTGTACAGATCCTCGAACATTCCGTCGATGGTGTCGATGAAGCGGGGCTCGGGAAACCTTCCCGGAATCGACTGCTCGAAGATGTCGAAGTGGATCCGTCCGTTCCTGGCCAGCCCCTGAAGCGCCTGGATCTGCAGACGGTCGTTGTTGATCAGGTGGTAGACGTCGTCGGGATTCATCCGCGACTCGGCCTCCTGCGTTCCCTTGCGGGCCCAGTAGAGGGCGTGCGCCTGGGGATGCCGCCAGTCGATGGGCCCCAGATCACGCGTGTACTCGTACATGCGCTGGGGATCCATGTTGTACTCCTCGAGGAGCACCTTCCGACGGACGTACCGAAGGAGCGTGCCCCATGCATCCTCGTAGGCGGGATCGTTCCACAGTGCATCGAGAACCAGGAACAGCCGGTCGTTGCGGGCCCTGAGATCCTCGGCCGCACCGAGTTCGCGTGCGACGTAGGAATCCTGGTTGATGGCCTGCCACCACGACATGGTGGCGAGGAACCGGTCGTCCAGTTGGAACCGCTCGCCCTCGTCCTGGAAGACCGCGAAGTCGTTCTGGAGACGATCCACCAGTTCGAGCACCCCCGGGGTCTCGGCCTCCGCCTGCTGCAGGGTGGCGGGAGCATCGGCGATGGACTTGATCCATTCGATCCGCTCGTCCTCCTCGGCGGGCGGTTCCCCGAGCAGACTGTGCCAGATCTTGGCGAACTCGAGCTTGTAGAAGAGATGTGCGTCGTCGCTCACCCCATCGAGCTTGTGGGCGTGCCAGAAGGCGAGATCCTTGTGCAGAAGCAGATCCTGCGGATTCATCTTCAGACCTTCGTCGCGGAGCAGCCGGATTCCTGCGTTGACCCACTCCCAGCGTTCCTCGGGCGTGTTGGTCGCGACCGAGATGTTGTAGGCCATGTTGTGACCGTGGAACGACCACACCGGAGCGAAACGCGGCTGCAGCTTGGTGATGAGATCCGCATCGGCCATGACCTCGTAGTAGAGGCCCTGCTCCTTCATGAGATTGACCTTGATCCAGAGGTAGTCGACGATCAGCCCCCGGAATGCGCCGATCGCGGTGCCCAGCGCCACGAAGGGCGGGGCCCCGTCGACGCTGACGTCCGTATACCGCAGCCCCCGCTCCTCCGACTTCTTCAGGATCGACGGCAGCAGGAGGCCGGACGCCACGAATGCGACGATCATGACGCCGAGGGAGCAGAGCTGGATGATTCGGTCACGCGTCATGATGCAGACTCAGGACTGACCTCCGCTGTAGATGGCCAACTGTCGGTTCCGAAGCACGGCATAGCCCAGTACGAGGGAAAGCCCCGACCAGATCACCGCAAGTCGAAGGAAACTGCCAAGAACCGTCGTCCAGGGAACCACGAGCCCGTTGACCAGATCATTGGTGGGTCGATACTGCCCGAACGCCTCGAGCATGAAGACGGACGCCTGGGCGATCTTGCGGATGCCCGACTCGAAGAGCCACTGGATGACCTGGGCCAGATTGCCCCACTCGACGCGGTTGGCCTCGACCGGAACGTAGAACTCGAGCGCGTAGGCGAGGTACGGCCCCATGGTGGCGGCCATGAAGATTGTGAAGGATGAGAGGCACGCCACCGGGAAGCTGAGGAAGGTCGCACAGAAGATCGAGAGTCCGGCCAGGAATCCGAGCTTGATGAGCATCACGATCATGGCCCGGAGGAAGTTGGCCTCGAATCCACCGACCTTGTAGAGGATCTCGAAGTCCTCCTCGTCGAAGTAGATCTGCGCCTGGCCCTCGAACGACTGCATCTGGGTGAAGTTCACGATGGTCACGGCGATGGAACCGTCGGGCCGCACGAACGAGGGCGGGAAGGTCACGAAGTGCGACATCGTCGGCACGTACTCCCGCACCATCATGGTTTGGGGATCGCCGTTGAACATGAAGCCGCAGGTGAAGACGTCGGAGGTCTCCGATCCGCCGATGAGGAAGCGGTAGCGGAGCGTCAGCGGCGACACCGTGCCGACCGTCTCCGTGAGGCCGGTGAACTCGAACGTCCGCAGACCCGGCTCCCCTTCGCGTCCCGGCGGGATCATCCGGCGGGTGAAGTCGAGGTCACGCTCGAACTGCCGGCGGAGTCGACGCTCGAGGTACGCGGGGATCTCCTCGTCGCCGTCCCGCATCGGGTCGTTCTCGAAGGCATCCTGGATGTACTGCTGAAGCAGTTCCTCCGGAATCGGAGGGTACGTGGGAAGATCCGTCTTCCGAGCGGTGAGGACCTCCTCGCTGACCGCGAGACGGTCCAGATCGCCCTGCATCCCCTCCGCGACATCCGTGGTTCGGAGGTACTGGATGTACATGAAGGTCGAGATGCCGGAGATGAAGATGATGACGGCGTTGAGCAGCAGGATGCCCAGCCACTTGCCGAGGATGTAGCGGAACTTCCCGACCGGCTTGCACATGATCTGCCAGATCTGCCGGTCGCGGATCTCGAAGGCGACCGAGGCGCAGCCGAGGACGATGGTCATGCAGGCGCAGAACACGAACGTCATGCCCACGCTCCGGCTGATGAAGGTCTGCACGCGGTGACGCAGCGGCGAGTCGGGGTCCAGCCAGAACGGCAGCAACGGCAGCAGGGCAAGCAGGGCCACGATGAAGATCAGCGAGATCCGGCTGCGCGAAGCCTCCTTGATAACGGTATGCGCAATGGCAAGCACCTGACGCGGGGAGCTGATGAGGATGGAGACGAGCCGCACCAGCAGCACGAAGCTGAACAGGAGCAGGCCGAACCCCCCCACTCCGAACATCAGATTGCGACTTCCCAGCCACCAGGCGACAAGCACCGCGGCACTCGTTCCGAGACAGGTCAGCAGGAAAGGGTACAGCAGCGACATCCAGATGATCAGCAGCAACCAGGCGGCACAGGTGCTGTAGAAGATCCACGTGGTGGTCGGCTGCTGGAGCAGCCACACGGGCGCCCAGTCGGGAATGGAGTCCCTCAGCAGCATCACGATCGTGAACCGGATGTCCACCAGCTTGCCTTCGTCGTCGAACAAGGTCGGCAGCAGTTCGGGATCGATGGTCCGCACCACTCCGTCGACCTTCACCGATCCGGTCTCCCGCAGCGTGTCGGCGAATCGCTCCCCCTCCGGTCCCGCGAAGGAGTTGACGATACCCCGCGCCGAGGAGTCGTAGGTGTAGCTGGTGGTCAACAGCGGAACGAAGTACGCCGAGACGCCTGCGATCGCCAGGATGGAGCACAGCACCTTGACCCAGAGCCGGCTCTGGAGCGCAGTCAAAACCCGGTGCAGTCGGCGCAGTGCGTTCATTCGCCCGGTTCGTCCTCGTCGTCGGATGATCCGACCCCGTCGATCAGATCGTCAATCATGGACTGGTCGACCCGGGGGCGCTCGACCTTGCGTGAGACCTCCGTCGCCTTCGCTTCGGGCTCGGGGGCGGCGGAGGTGAGACCTTCCACCACCTTGTCTGTGGTCACCCGCTGGACTTCCTCGCGTGAGGCTTCCTTGACCTCCGTGGCCCGGACCGGCGGGGCATCCAACGCGTCGCGGGTCAGCGACTCGATGAGCTCGTCGCCTTCGCCCTGAGCACGCAGGAACCCTGCAGTCTGACCGCTCTCGGTCGCCCCCGCCGTCTCGACCTGTTCACGGCGGGCCTGTTCGACGATGTCGAGGAACAGATCCTCCAGCCGCTGCCGGGGCTGGCTAACCTTCTCGATCGCGATGCCTTCCGACTCGCGGATGACCGCCTCCACGCGTTCGATGGTCTCCGCCTTGAGACGCGGCGACTGGATGATCGTGCGACCTGTGTCCTCGAGCAGCTGGTCAACGCTTCCCTCGGCGCGGATGGTGCCGCCGTAGAGCATGACCATCCGGTCGCAGACGTCCTGCACGTCGGATAGCAGATGCGAACTGAGCAGGATGGTCTTGTTCCGGGACCGGAGATTCAGCAGCAGATCCTTGACCTGCTTGGTGCCGATGGGATCAAGACCCGACGTCGGCTCATCGAGAATGAGGAACTCCGGATCGTTGATGAGGGCCTGGGCGATACCGATGCGACGGGCCATGCCCTTCGAGAACTCGCCGATGGGCCGGTGGGCCACATGGCTGAGCCCCACCATCTCCAGCAGCTCCTCGATGCGACGACGACGCGTCGCACGATCCAGGCCGAAGAGACGTCCGTAGTAGTCGAGCGTCTCCTGAGGATTGAGATACCGGTAGAGGTACGACTCTTCGGGAAGGAATCCGATGTGCTTCTTAACGGTCACGTCCGAAGGGGTCCGCCCGAAGACCGTCAACTGGCCCGAAGTCTTGTGGAGCAACCCGAGGATCATCTTGATCGTGGTGCTCTTGCCGGAGCCGTTGGGCCCGAGCAGCCCGAAGATCTCTCCGGGATTGATCTCGAAGTCGATGTGATCCACGGCCAGGGCCTTGGTCCGCATCCAGAAATCGCGGAAGACCTTGGTCAGGCCAACCGCCTCGACGATCGGATTCGAGGATTGCTTCACCATGTGCGTCGGCTCTCCGCCGGAAATCGTGTCTAGTTCTTGTCCAGGTTCTCGGAACGCAGGCCCTTGACCCGACCGGTGTCGTCGAACTCCAGTTGGCGGCCGGCTCGGCCCGCCTCCTTCATCTCATCCACCCGCTTCAGCGTCGAACCCAGCAGATCGAGGTCGCGGTAGGTGGCCTCGAGCTCACGCTGCTGCATCTCTGCGCGTCGTCGGATGTCCTTGACGGCCTGGAGACCTGACAGGTCGAGGGCCATCGATCCCAACTGCCGCGGGACGTACATGATCTCGACGTCGGGACGATCCATGACCGTACCGTAGACCTCCAGCCATCGCTGGGCCACGACCAATTGCGGATGGTCCCGGTACGCATCGAGGAGACCCTCGAACCGCCGTGCCTCGAGCCCGATGCTGGTGTCGATGCTGGCCAGATAACCGTTGGCAGCGTTGATGTAGTTCGATGCGGTCCCCGCCACCTTGTCCCCGTCGAGAAACGCGTTGATGCCCGAGAGGATGTCCCCGGCGTCGCTGGAATCCAGTTCCCATGCGTCCTCGTAGCGGTCGATCAACGCAGTCAGTTCCGCGTAGTACTCGCCTGCGGTCTTGATCAGCAGTTCGTCCGCATCCTTCTGGGAAGCCTGGATCTCCTGACGGGCGAGCTGTCGGTTGATGGTGAAGTCCTCGAAGGACTTCTGGATGAAGCGCGGAGGGAGGAACTTCTCCTCGAGCACCACATCGATCACCCGAATGCCGCTGCGGGCCCGGTCGAGCGTGGACTGGACATCCTGCTTCAGCATCGCCCGGATCTCCTCGGTCGACAGCTCCTCCCGAAGCTCCTGCAGGGTGTGGCGGGCGGCGACGTGGATGACGGCCCGCTGCAGGGCCAACTGGACCATCTGGCGGGGCGCCTCCGCAGGAAGCTCCTCGATGTACTCCACGACGTCCGCGACCTCGTACTGGGCCTTCACCTCGACGTGGGCCAGTTCACCGCCCTGGACGATGACCGAACCGTCCCGTCCCGGGATCAGGCCCTGGTTGGCCTGGGCGTTCTGGATCGCATCCTCCTCGTTGATCGCACCACCGGTGGAGGCGAGGAAGACCCTGCCGTCCGTGACCGTGCGCGGCTCCGTGGGAACCACCACGAATCCACCGACCGGGGGGGGCCAGTTCATGTGGAACCCCGGTCCGAGGCCCTCGATGTCGTCGACGCGGCCCCAGGTCGTGGCCACGCCGCTCTCGTTGTTGCCGATCGTCTTGAACCCCGAGAAGAGGAAGAGGACCAGCAGCACCACGATCACGAACTGCAGCACCCGGAAGCTCATGTGCAGGGCATCGGCGAGCGACCGGTTGGCGGGATCCATCGCCTCGCGAAGAGCGGCTTCGGAGCCGATTTCCGCGTCGACGTTGAACTCGGCCGAGGCGGCGCGGCGCGGAGCCTCGACCTCCATCGGCGTCTCCTCGATGGAGACCAGCGGGTCCCGGTCGGGATCGTGCGTGTGATCGGTCACGGCCGGGTTGCTCCTTCAGGCACCCGGGCTCCCCCACCTTCGATCCGCTCCATGGGCTGGGGAATCGGATTGGTGGAATCGGGCGACTGGATGTTCATGAGGTGCCAGGGAGCGAAGTCCGTCTCGAGAATCACCGTGGTGTTCTCGGCCAGAGCCTGCTCGAGCGCATCCAGCCAGATCAGGAAGATGGCGAGGTCCTCGTCCTGCGACATCTGCTGGAGGTACTTGGCGGCCTGCTCCTCGCCGCGGGTCCGGATCTCCTGGGCCCGCTGCGAAGCGAAGGCGAGGATCTTGTCGGCGGTGGTCTGGGCCTCGGAGGAGATCCGCTGGGCCTCGGCCACTCCGCGGGCACGCTCGTTCTCCGCCAACGTGTCGCGTCGGGCCTTCATGCGCCGGATGACGGCCTGCGAGGTCTTCTCCTTCAACACCACTCGGCTCACTCCGGCGAAGACCGGAAGCACGCCCTCGGCCTCCAAGGACTGCATGCGGGAGAGAATCTCACCCTCGGCCTGTTCCAGGCGGCTCTCGGGACCGAGCAGCTCGCTGAACCGGTACTGACTCAGGACGGACACGGCGTCGCGGAACTTCGACTCGAGGATCGGCGGCGCCTCCCCGATCGAGGCGAAGCTCTCGTAGAACTTCAGGGGTCCGTCGCCCTCCGTGTCGATCTTCCAGAACATGAACGCCTCGACGACGATCTGCTGACCATCCTTCGTCTGCAGGTTGTCCATCGGCGACTTGAGCAGCTGGGTGCGGGTGTCGAACGTCTGGACCGAGTCGGCGAAGAACGGAAGCCGGAAATGAAGCCCGGGCTCCTTGATGATGCTGCTTTCGTCGATCTTCCCGAACCGGCTCCTGATCCCGACCTCGTGGTACGAGACGGAGTAGGTCATGCTGAACAGAAGCAGCACGGCCAGGATGATCAGTCCGACGATAATGGCGACAACCTTCTTCATGGCGTCGATCCTTCTTCGTTTGAAATACCTTCGAAGATCGTGTTCGGCGATGCGAGATCACGCAACTCGACGTTGACGTTCATTCGCTCGGGTGCGATTCCGACGATGTACTTGCGGAGATCCTGCAGCTTCCGGACGTAGGTCTGCATGATCGATCGCTGGCGATAGAGCTGGGGCGCAGCCTGGTAGGCGGCGACCTGGCTCTTGACCCGGTCCGCCTGGGCCCGCTTTTCCATGATCTCGATCCAGCGGTCGCGTTCGGCCGACTGGATCAGGGAGACGGCTGAACCACCACCCTGCTGAAGCAGCCGCTCCGCCTCGACGATCCGCTCCGAGAGCCGCTTCTGGGCGGCAGCCGCCTCCGGCGAACTCAATCCGTGCTCGGATACCGCCGTGTCGAGCGCCTGACGGGCGTCGTTGGTTCGATCGATGGCCGAGACGATGTCGTCAACGCCCTTGGTGTCGCCCACGATCGCGGTGTAGAGCGTGATCCGGTTCCGCTCCGCGTTCGCGACGAGCTGGTCCCGCTGCTGCACCGCGAGGGGAAGATCCTGGAAGTCCTTGGCCGCATCACCGGACGGACGGATCATTGGGATGTTCACCGAAAGCAGTTCCACGCCGACGGCAAGTCGATCGAACCGCTTCTGGATGAGCTTCTCCAGCGCCCCCGAGATTTCGGCCCGCTCGTCCGACAGGACATCATCGAGGGAACGGGTGGCCATGTAGCGGGTGACTTCGGAGAGAGCCAGATCCCGCAGCCCCTGCTCGCGCTCGGTCAGATTCTGACGCCGCGCGACCTGGTCGGTTCCGAAGCGAAGGTAGCGGAGCAGTCCCGAATCGCCGTCGGCGTCTCCCGACTGGATCCGGTACTCCATCAGCACCAGCATGTCGACGAGCGCGTATTCGCCACCGAAGTCGTCGCCTTCATCGCCCGCGGGCTCGGCGATGAGTTCGCCTCCGAGACGTGAACGGCCGACGATGAACGGTTCCAGCTTCTCGCCGGGCGCCAGCTTGACCTCGTCCTCCCAAAGGAAGCCGCGACGTCGCTGACGATCCATCGGGGTCAGCGGAAGCTCCCGAACCTTGCCCACGTCGTACAGCGAGGTCGTCTCCAGCGGCCAGGGGAGTTTCCAGAAGAAACCGGAGTCCCGAACCGCCGAGCCGTCGGAGGACACGATGGCACCCGACCGCAGCCGCAGCCCCTGCTCCCGACCCCCGACCACGGAGAGCGTCGAAAGGCCGACGAGGACGATCAGGCCCAGTACGGTCAGCCAGGCGCCGCTGCGGAGCAGCAACTGGTAGCCCCATGAGCTCGTGATGTCGAATCCGAACTGGTAGTTGACGGCGTCGTTGATCGATCGGACGAAGTTGTCCGGGGTGGCCAGCAGGCTCAATCCGCGGGAATCGTAGGCCGCACGGGGCCAGTCACCGCTGATCCGGGGGCGGTACATGTTGAGGACCAGGTTCAGGACGATCTCGATCGCGACCGCGACCATGAGCACGGGAATGAGCCAGGCCGCGACCCAGATCACACTGTCGATCTCGAAGAACCGGAAGATCGTCCCGATCACCACGGCCATCAGCACGATGACGTTGCCGACCATGACGCCGGCTCCGGCCCGAAGGTTCTGCCACACGCCCAGTGCGGCCATTCCCGCCAGGTAGCGGGAGAAGATGAAGCAGATCACCGCGAAGCCCAGCCCCACGGCGATGAGCCATCCCTTGCTCTGGGTCAACCCGAGCTCGAGACGGTTGGTCGGTTCCGCGATCTCCGAAAGCTGGTCGAACATGATCCAGGCGAGGATGCCCAGCAGCAGGATGACCAGGAGACTCGCTCCCGGCATCACCCACTTGTACATGAGGCGCAGACGACGGGCGGCGGTGCGGATCTCCTCGCCGGATCGGTCGAAGATGGACTCGCCGCTGCTTCCCGAGGCGGTCAGTTCCCCCTCCTCGAGCGCCTCCAGCCGCTCCAGCTTGTGCTGGTTGAAGATGATGATCATCCCCAGCCAGACCACCAGCCCCACGTAGAGGTACCAGGACGAGTACTCCGCGGTCGTGTCTCCGGACCGCAGGCCGAAGATCAGGAGCACGGTCGCAACGACGAGCTGCAGGAGGAATCCGAATCCCGCGATGTTGGTCGCCCGTTGGTAGGCGAGGTGGTCGATCCTCATCGGTGCTTCACTCAGCCATGTTCCGGTTGCCAGTCCCGACCCGGATCGAGGCCACACAATGGCCCACGCGAGACGCCCGTTCAGTACGTCGTACCCACGCCCCCGGGTTCGTGACGGAGGCGGGCAATGTAGCAAAAAACGTCAAATGGGGCCCTCTCAGGGGGGTTCCATCCCCTTTCATCGCCGAAAATGGGCTCCAGAGACCGAACCATCGGCCCCCCATCCGGGTACCATCACCAGCCCGATGTTCCAGCAGCTCTTCGCCATCGCCAGAAACACCTTTTTCGAGAGCATCCGCCAGCCCATCATGCTGGTGATTCTCGTGGCGGCGATGGTGCTGATCGTGCTGAGCAATCCCCTCTCGGCCTTCACCATGGACGAGAACCAGCGAATGCTGATCGACATCGGCCTCGCCACCGTCTTCCTCGCGGGCGCCGTGCTGGCCGCCTTCATCGCGACCAACGTCCTTGGTCGGGAGATCGAGAACCGAACGGCCCTGACGGTGATCAGCAAGCCGGTGAACCGTCCCGTCTTCGTCGTCGGAAAGTTCCTCGGAGTGACCGCGGCCATGGTGCTGGTCGGGTTCTGCATGACCTTCACGTTCATGCTGGTGGAGCTCCACACCGTGATCGAGACGGTCCGGGATCCGGTCCACCTGCCGGTGGTCGTGTTCGGAGTCGGAGGTCTGCTCCTGGGCGTCGGCGCCGCCGCGTGGTGCAACTACTTCTACGGAACGGTGTTCTCCAGCAGTGTGATCTGCTTCGTGACCCCGCTGCTGTTCCTCGCCTACCTGCTGTCGATGAACTTCGGCCCGGAGTTCGACAGCCAGCCCTTCCTGCGCAGCTTCAAGGACCAGATCTGGCTCGCGGTGATCGGCATCATGACCGCCATCGTCGTGCTGTGCGCCATTGCGGTGGCCGTGTCCACCCGGCTGGGACAGCTGATGACGCTGGTGACGACCGTGGGCCTGTTCATACTCGGCCTCCTGTCGGACTGGATCTTCGGTCGCAACATCTCACGGATCGAGGGGAACTGGCTCACGCTGGCCCGGAACCAGGGACTCGTGACCCAAGAGGAGAGCACCCGGGTGATGCGCTGGGCTTCGGGTGAGATCGAGGAGACCACCCGCATCATCGACGTCCCCACCGTCCCCCTGATGGAGGTCCCCGGAGTCACCAGCGGCGAAATCGCGGAATGGACCTTCTCATGGGTCGGCTACAGCGTGCTGCCCAACTTCCAGGTCCTCTGGCTTTCCGATGCCCTGACCCAGAACCTCATCATTCCGGGAGGCTACCTCCTGGAATCGGTCATCTACGGGGCGCTGTATTCGGTGGCGATTCTGGGAGTCGGTATCTTCCTCTTCCAGCGTCGCGAGATCGGCTGACCGACCGGGGCCTATCATGGCCAGCGGACCATGGCAGACTCCCCGAACTACATCCGAATCCGCGGTGCACGCGAGCACAACCTGAAGTCGGTTGACGTGGAGATTCCCCGTGACCGGCTGGTGGTCATCACCGGTGTGTCCGGGTCCGGCAAGAGTTCACTCGCATTCGACACGATCTTCGCCGAGGGCCAGCGGAAGTACATGGAGTCGCTGAGCGCCTACGCCCGGCAGTTCCTCACCCAGATGAGCAAACCGGACGTGGAGTCCATCGAGGGACTGCCCCCCACCATCGCCATCCAGCAGCGCAGCGGCGGTCACAACCCCCGCTCGACCGTCTCCACCACCACCGAGATCCACGACTACCTCCGCCTGCTCATGGCACGGTGCGGAACCCCCACCTGCTGGGCCCCGGTGGGCAAGGGCACGTGCGGCCGCCCGATCGACTCGACCTCCGCTTCGCAGATCGTCGATCGACTGGCCACCTTCAAGAAGGGGTCCAAGCTGATCCTGTGCGCCCCGGTGGTGCAGGGACGCAAGGGGTACCACCGCGAGACGATCGCGGGCCTTCAGAAGGACGGATTCGTGCGCGCCCGGGTCGACGGGGAGATCATCGACATCCGCACCGCCCTCGCCGAGGGGGGTGAGAATCCCCTGAACCTGGGCCGCTACGTCCGGCACGACATCGAAGCGGTGATCGACCGGATCACCATCAAGGACGACATTCGCCCCCGGCTTGCCGATTCGGTCGAAACCGCCCTCCGCGTCGGCGACGGCAGGCTGCTCGTGCTCGACGGCGACGACGAGCACCGCTTCAGCGACCGCATGAGCTGCCCCGATCACCCCGAATGCAGCTTGGACGAACTGGAACCGCGGCTGTTCTCCTTCAACTCGCCCGCGGGTGCGTGCCGGTCCTGCGACGGGCTCGGAACGATCGACGAGTTCAACGTCGCACTGGTGATCCCCGACGAGTCCATGCCGGTCAGCACGAAGGCGATCCCCGCGATGGTCGGACGCGGACGGAGGATGAACGCCTGGAACACGAGACAACTGCGAAAGTACTGCGAGGGCATGGGAGTCCCCACCTCGCGCCGGATCGACCAACTCGACGCCGAACAGCGGCGGGTCCTGCTGCACGGCACGGAAGGCCCCAAGAAGCGCGGCACCTTCCACTTCGAGGGAATACTGCCGATGCTGGAACGGCGCCTCAAGCAGACCGAGAGCGACTCGATGCGGGAGCGACTTCGGGCCTACATGAGCACCACCGTCTGCCCCGCCTGCGGGGGAGCCCGGCTGCGACCGGCGTCGCTCGCCGTGAAGTTCCCCACGGTCGACGGCCCGAAGTCCATTGCAGACCTTTCCGCGCTGACCATCGGACGGGCCGCCACCCTGCTGAAGAATCCTCCCCTCGATGATTCCCGCCGCACCATCGCGGAACCCATCCTGCGCGAGATCCGCGCCCGCCTCGGATTCATGGAGTCGGTGGGTCTGGGCTACCTGTCGCTGGACCGGGCCGCCAACACGCTCTCCGGCGGCGAGGCCCAGCGCATCCGACTGGCCACCCAGGTGGGCTCCGGTCTGGTCGGCGTCTGCTACGTGCTCGACGAACCGACCATCGGACTGCACCAGCGTGACAACGACCGACTCGTCAACACGCTGCGCAATCTGGCGGACATCGGAAACACCGTCGTGGTCGTGGAGCACGACGAGGGCATGATTCGTTCCGCGGACCACGTGCTCGACATCGGACCGGGCCCCGGAGTCCACGGCGGAACCGTGGTCTCCGAGGGGACGGTGGACGACCTCGTGGCCGACCCCGACTCCCTCACCGGCCGGTACCTCTCGGGTGAACGACGCATCGAGCCCCGACCGGAGCCACGGGACTTCGACCCGAAGGAGGCGATCACGGTCCACGGCGCACGTGCGAACAACCTACGAGGAATCGACGCCGCCTTCCCCCTCGGCGCCATGACGTGCGTCACCGGTGTGTCCGGCTCCGGCAAGTCCACACTGATGAACCAGGTGCTCCTGCGCGGCGCCATGCAGCAGTTGCACGGAAGCCGGGAGATCCCCGGCGAGCACGACCGGATCGAGGGACTCGACGCCATCGATCGGGTGGTGGCCGTCGACCAGTCTCCCATCGGCCGCACCCCCCGGTCGAACCCCGCCACCTACACCGGCATCTTCGACGGCATCAGGAAGCTCTTCGCCGCGACGAGGGAGGCCAAGATCCGCGCCTACCAGCCGGGGCGATTCAGCTTCAACGTCAAGGGCGGGCGCTGCGAGTCGTGCCAGGGACAGGGCGTGCAGAAGATCGAGATGCACTTCCTCCCCGACGTCTTCGTCACCTGCGACGACTGCCAGGGCAGCCGGTACAACCCGGAGACACTGGAGATCCGATGGCGGGACCGCACCATCGCCGACGTGCTCTCCATGACGGTCGAGGATGCAGTGGAGTTCTTCGAGGCCCACCAGAAGATCCACCGCATGCTGGCCTGTCTCCGCGACGTGGGACTCGGCTACATCGAACTCGGCCAGCCCTCGACCACCCTGTCCGGCGGCGAGGCCCAGCGCATCAAGCTTGCCCGCGAACTGGGAACCCGTCAGCAGGGCAAGGTCCTGTACGTGCTCGACGAACCGACGACGGGACTCCACTTCTCCGATGTGGAACGACTCCTGTCGGTGCTGAACCGGCTGGTCGACCGCGGCCACCCGCTGGTGGTGATCGAACACAACCTGGACGTCATCCGGCACGCCGACTGGATCGTGGACCTCGGCCCCGAAGGGGGCTCGGGCGGCGGAGAGCTGGTCGCCATGGGCACCCCCGAGACCATCGCATCGGTCGAGGCCAGCCACACGGGACGCTATCTGACGCCCGAGTCGCTCACGACCGTCTGAAGACCAGCCATCGGTTCCCGCACCAGTTGAACACCAGCCCGAACGCGGATCCGATCACCGATCCGATCAGCCCCGCGGTCGGAAGCACGAGCCGATCACTGAAGTACAGGGTGACGAAGAAGTTCACCAGCACGGGGACGGTGCAGACGGCCACGAAGCCGAGGTACTGCCGCACGATTCCGCCCGTGGCATCCCAGAAGGCGAGCCGCCGGTCCCAGAAGAAGTTCCAGGTCATCGACAACGCGATCGCGATGACGATGCGGACCGATTTGGAGAATGCATCGCCGACCAGCAGGTCGAGTACGGCAAGCAGCCCGGTGTACACGCCGATCCCCGAGAGCCCGACCAGGGCGAAGGGAATGAAACTGGCCAGACGTGGATACTTGAACCGGCAGAGATTCAGGACATGGAGGAGGTACTCCCACTGCACCCGCAGGGTGAGCTTGCTCTCGCCTTCGCGTCTCGTGCTGAAATGGATGGGAACTTCCGCAACCCGCTCGCACCGGCATTTCACGATCAGCTCGAGTCCGATCTTGTAGCCGATCGGATCCAGCGATTCCCCGCGCTGCACGGTCGACGCCCGTAGGCAGAAGAATCCCGACATCGGGTCACGCACGGTGGTGAACGGACGGGCCATCAGCGTCGCGATCTTGGAGTTCACCCAACGAAGCACTCCCCATCCGTCCTCCGTCGATCCCCCCGACACGTACCTTGAACCGAGGGAGAAGTCGGCGCCGTCCTGCACGGCCTGCACCATGTCCGGAATCGACTCCGGCGGATGCGAGCCGTCGGCATCCATGACCACCAGCATCTCCTTGGTGGCGGATTCGATTCCCCTGAGCACGGCACTGGAGAGCCCCCGCTCTCCGCGACGGACGATGAGCCGCTCCCAGTCCTTGCCGCGGGAGGCGATGAGTTCCTCGGTTCCATCGTCCGAATCGTCGTCGACGACGATCACCTCGAGGTCCCGTTCTCCCTCACGCAAATTCGCCAGGCGGTCCAGCAGGTCCGGCAGACTCCCCGCTTCGCGGTAGGTCGGAATGATCACCGAGATCGGGATGAGACTGTCCTGACGCACGTCCTGTTCCTGCCTGCCCCCATGGTGACGCGATCGGGGGTCTGTTCTCCATCGACCGTTCCCACCGGCGATCTGAACCGGCCATGCCATTTCCCGCTCAGGGAGCGAAGGGGTCGGCTCCACCCGCCGATTTTCGCCGCCCGGAGCCGAGAATGGCCTGGCAGAGCTCCAGGTCCTGCTCCGAGGTGATCTTGATGTTCAGGGGATCTCCCGGGACCACATGGACCAACTCTCCCAGGCGTTCCACCGCCTGCGATTCATCGGTCACCCCCGATGCCCCGGCGTCGTACGCGCGCAGCAGCAGGGACCGTTCGAAGATCTGAGGCGTCTGGGTCGCCACGATCGTGCGACGATCGACCGTCTCGACGATCGGTCGCGCCTCGACCGCCAGACGACCGGCGTCGCCCAGGATCGAGTCCGCCAGTACGTCTCCTTCCTCACCTGCATCCATGGTCCGCTCGGGATCGATGCGCTTGATGGTCGAGGTCATGTCCACCGCGGGCACCACCGCGTCCAGCCGGCGTGCCGCGGTGAAGAGACGATCGAGCAGTTCGTCGTCCACCAGAGGCCGGGCCGCATCGTGGACCGCGACATGGGTCGCATCCTCCGGAACGTGGGACAGGGCGGCACGGACCGTCTCCCAACGATCCGACCGTCCTCCTTCGACCAGCGTGGCCCCGTGGAATCCCAGTGCGGCGCCGTAGCGTTCCCGAAAGGCATCGAAGTCGTCGGGCGGACCGGCGACGATGATGGAGCCGACCTCCTCGCGACGCGTGAACGGCTCGATGGATCGCATGAGAACCGGCCGCCCCGACAGTTCACGGGCCAGCTTGTCATCACGACCGAATCGGGTTCCGCGTCCGGCCGCGGGAATGATGACGCAGATGTTCATGAATCACCGGGCTCGCCGACGAATCCCACGACGCTGAAGGGCTGCTCCCAGTTCTCCGAACGCAGCACGATGTCCCCCACGTACACCCCTTCGACACCGGAACGGGGGGTGACGCTGATCTCCAGATCGGTGCCCTTTCCGTCCACCGACGGGCGGGATGACACCAGGCCGGCGTCGAAGGCCGGAGAATCGGATTCGACCAGATACACCGTCTCGGCGGTGGCCGGGTCCGTATTTCCATTGAGTTGCAACGTGAATCCGGCGGACGCTCCCGGATCCGTACCCCCGACCACGGCGTACTTGTCGATCGTGAACCAGGGACGCTGACCGGGCAGTTGCGGACGATGCAGGCGGTGATTCAACGGCACTGCGACCACCGGCACGTCCGGACGGTCCGTCTCCACCACCAGGAATTCCGGGACCGGCTCGCCATGCTCGTCGAGCCCGGTGACGGGATCGAAGCCCTCGACCCGCCATCGCAGCTGGTGCTGGAGGGAGGGGGCCGAGGAATCGAGAACGGGAGTCATGAACTCCGGCTCACCCCCGTTGACGCGAAGCACCCGGAACGGGGTGCCGTCCTCGCTCTTCAACTGGATCACGCCCTTGGTCGAATAGGCCGGATCGTCGTACCCGCGTGGATGCATGCGGAGCGTGGACGGGGTCGTCGAGACCGGAAGCGAGATCTTGCCCACGATTCCGATCGTGGTCGGCTTGTGGGATGCGTACTGCAGGACGACCTTGACCGTGCTCTTGTCGGACGGCCGAAGCCCCCCCGCCATGACCGCGGTCACGGGCATCGACTGCCCCGGCTGCAGGACTCCCGGCTCGAGCTCGACCGTGGTGCACGAGCAGGTCTTCTTCGTGCCGGTGATCTGAACCGGCTCGGCCCCCGTATTCCTGACCTGCACCGTCCGTCGAGTGACGGATCCCGGCGCCATCAGGCCGAAATCGAACTCACCGGGCGTGATGGAGACAGGAGCCTCGGCGAGCGATGTCTCGTCCACCTTCTTCGGCGGAGCCGCCGCGGGCGAAGGTGTGGTCGGAGCCGAAACCGTCGAGCGGGCTCGCTGGGGAGTCGACTGCATCGAGGTGGCGAGAAAGACGATGGCCAGGACCAGAAGTCCCACCACACAGAGGGTCAGAACCGCCTTGGGAGCGAGAGCACGGCGGGATGCGGAATCGTTGCGAATCATCATTCCTACAGTGTAGCCCGGGCCGGGACGGCACCCCCCTTCGCATTGACGGGGGCCACGCCGACCGCGAAGATGCCCCTTCCCGGCCAATCCGGGGCAAGCCGAAGTGGCGGAATTGGCAGACGCGCCGGATTCAAAATCCGGTTCCCCTTGGGGAGTGTGGGTTCGAGTCCCACCTTCGGTATTGGTTCCTCCCGGAGAAACCGGGCACCAGGTACTCAAAGGCTTCTTCGAATGAGTAGAGGAAAGCAAATAGCCCGGCGAATCGGCTGGGGAATAATGGCACTTGGTGGAATCCTCATTGCTTTCGGCCTGATGTATGTCACGTTTTCGAGCCGTTCATGAGGACGAACCCCTTCTGCAGGCCTTCAGCGGTATTTCTTGAAACGGTCCGCACCAACTCCCGTCCCCTGACGTACAGGTGACATCCGGGGCTGAAGGCCATACCAGCGAGGGATTTCAGGAGGCCTCTCGGTGAATAGAGCGCCATCCCTTCCGGGGAAACACCCTGCCTGTGGGGGCCGGGGGCGCAACGTGGGTCGTGCCACAACCAAGGCTGCAGTCCGTCCCGACTGCCCGCAACACCCGCCGTACGCCCTTGGCGCCGGCCGGTCGAGGATTGTCCCATGAACCTCTCCACCAACCATGCCCAACAACGACCGATGCCCGACGAACCCATTCGCACCGACAAGCTGCTGTCACTGCTGGGGGGAAACGTTCGATTCGAACTGATCCGGCATCTCGCTGCGGGGCCGCAGTCGGTCTCGAGCCTGGCCGAAAAGCTCGATCAGAGCATCGGTCTGGTCAGCCACAACCTGCGTCTCCTCCGCCAGCATCAATTGGTGGCGGTCAAGCCCAATGCGCGGCAGCGGATCTACAGCCTCTCACCCTCGATTCGGTGTGAACCGTGCGAAAACCGTGTCCGGCTCGTCTTCACGCTTCCTTCGATGGACAAGGTGGCCCTCGACATCCCCCTGCCGACGGATTCGACGTCCAGCGATCCCGTCCCTTCGATCCAGGTCCCAAGGACCAACATGGACCGAATGAAGAAGCCGTCCGGGTGAGCCTTCCGACGAACCGTGCAGCGTCGCAAACCAGTTATAAATAAGGACTTTCCATCCTTGATTTCGATCTTCCCCTCTTGCAGGAGGTGAGGATCGGGTACCCTGACCGTCGGGAGAAGGACGCGATTGGTGCGTCATCTCCTTCCGGATCGAAGAGGATGGAGAGAACCTGATGCCTCAGAACATCGCCCACCGGGTGGCCCTCGTGGCCACGGGACTGCTGCTGACCCACGCCGGCCTCGCCATGGCCGCCCAGCCCCGATTCGCCGCATCCCAGAAGATGGATCAGCCGCCCACCCGAGGCGCAGCTCCGCTGTGCGACGGCAGTTCGACCGTCATCTCAGAATCCACCGACTACAACACCATCTCCGCCACCGGCTCGCTCAACTGCAGCACCAACGACGGAACCTACGGTCATTCCTACGGCCGCTACCACGATCTGGCTGTCGATGGAACGGGCAGCGACCTCGAACTGGTCTGCGTCCACTGGGGCATCCAATCGTCCACCTACGCGCTCGATGTCCAGGTAAACGTCTACCTCGATACCGATGGCATCGAGAGCCCCGGAAGTTCCGCGGACGACCTGACGCTTCTTGCCTCGAGCAGCGGCCAGCTGAGCACCGGCAACACCTTCTACTACACCGCCAACTTCAACTCGGAAACGCTTCCCGCCGACGCCCTCGTATTCGTCGAGCTCGTGGTGGCGGACGGTACCAACCTCGGCGACCATTTCGTAGGAACCAACGGTCTGGGACAATCCTCGGCCAGCTGGATCAAGACCACCGATGGATTCTGCGGCCTGGGCAACTGGTCGACCATGAGCAACATCGGCTTCCCGGACGTGCATTTCGTCGAATACATGGAGGTTCGCGGCGCCACTCCGGCGGACCCGTGCGACGACCCCCTTCCCGCCACCTGCTCCGGTGACATCTGGGGACCACTTGACGGACCGGACGGCGAGGTCAACGTCAGCGACCTCCTGAAGGTCATCGCCGACTGGAACCAGTTGGGCGACGGTTCGGCCCGCCCCGCGGGAGACTGTGCCCCGCTGCCCAACGGCGACTGCACCGTGGACGTCTCCGACCTCCTGAAGGTCATCGCCGACTGGGGAAGCGAGTGCGCCCCCGCTCCGACGGGAGCCTGCTGCGTCGCCCCCGGCGAGTGCTACGACGATGTCGCACTGGACGACTGCCCGGTCGGAAACTGGAGCGAGAACACCGCATGCGGCGACGCCGGCTGCGAAGTCGTGGAACTCGACCTGTACCTGAACGAACTGCGGACCAGCCACCCGGGCCCCGACGACGACGAGTACGTCGAACTGGCCGGTGCTCCGGGAACCTCGCTGGACAACGTGTGGTACGTCCTCATCGAGGACAGCAACAGCAGCGGGGACTACGGCGTGGTGGACGAAGCCGTCCTTCTCACCGGCTACACCCTGCCCTCGGACGGGATCTTCCTGATCGGCGAAGAAACCATGACGCTGGCCACGCCCGATCTCGTGGTCGAACTCAACCACGAGAACGGCGACCAGGCGACCTATCTCCTGGTGCGAGATTTCACCGGATTCGAAGGCGACGACCTCGACACCGACGACGATGGTCAACTCGACCTCGTCCCGTGGTCGTCCATCATCGATTCCGTGGCCTTCCTCGGCCCCGATCCCGCCAGCGGCAATGCCGTCTATTCCGGCACCACGGTGGGTCCGGACGGCAACTTCGTCCCCGGCCACGCCATTCGCTGCGGAGCCGGTTCCTGGAACGTCGGCTGCTTCGATCTGCTGGCCGACACGCCGGGAGCCCCCAACAACTGCGAAAGCGGGGATTCGGACGGCGACGGCGAGATCGACACCTGCGACAACTGCCCCGACCTCGCCAACGAGGATCAGGCGGACTGCGACGGTGACGGCATCGGAGACGCCTGCGCGATCGCGGACGGGCTGGCCACCGACTGCAACGGCAACGGAATTCCCGACAACTGCGACACCGATTGCGACGGCAACGGCATCCCCGACGACTGCGATCTCGCCGACGGTGCGAGCGACTGCGACGGCAACGGAATCATCGATGCCTGCGAGGACGACTGCAACGCCAACGGCATCGCCGATCCCTGCGACATCACGGACGGCACCTCGTTCGACGACAACGGCAACGGTGTTCCCGACGAGTGCGAGACCCCGGTGTTCGTCATCAACGAGATCAACGCCGACCCCTCCAGCGACCCCGACGGCACCTACGGCGACGGGGATGCCAACGGCGACGGCGTGGGGAACTTCGGTCAGGACGAGTTCGTCGAGTTCGTCAACTACTCCGGAGATCCGATCGACCTCACCGGCTGGACCGTCTCCGACGGCTTCGGAGTGCGGCACGAGTTCCCGATCGGAACCGTGCTGGACGACCAGTGCGCCTTCGTCCTCTTCGGAGGAGGCACCCCCACCGGCAGCTTCGGCAACTCGATCGTCCAGACCGCTTCAACGGGCTCTCTGGGGCTCAACAACGGCGGTGACACCATCACCCTCACCGACAGCACGGGGACCACGGTCCTTTCCGTCACCTACGGCAGCGAGGCGGGCAACAACCAGTCCATCACGCTGGTGCCCGACGTCTTCGGATCGACCTTCGTGCCCCACTCGGAGATCGCCCCCGACGGCAGCCTGTTCTCTCCCGGCACTCGCGTCGACGGAACCCCCCTCGGGTCCTGCGAGGTCCCCCTGGACACCGACGGAGACGGCGTGCCCGACAGCGTCGACAACTGCATCGATCTGCCCAACGCCAACCAGGCCGATTGCGACGAGGACGGAATCGGAGATGTCTGCGAGATCGCCGACGGTACGCAGGTGGATGACAACGGCAACGGGATCCCCGACGACTGCGAAGGCGACGTGCCCACGACCCTCTGGATCAACGAGTTCCACTACGACAACTCGGGCGCCGACGTCGATGAGTTCGTCGAGGTGGTGCTGCTGGACGGTGTGGATCCGAGCCAGGTCACCGTGTCCCTCTACAACGGCAACGGAGGCGGCGTTTACGGAACCAGCAACGTCGCCAACGACTTCACCGCCGGCGAATCCGGATCCGGCTTTACCGTCTACAGCCGGATCTACCCGTCGAACGGCATCCAGAACGGCCCCGATGCCATCTGCATCGATCTGGGCGGCCAGGTGGCGATGTTCATCTCCTATGAAGGAGTGGTCGTGGCCACCGACGGCCCCGCCGTCGGACTCAGTTCCCTGGACATCGGAGTGTCCGAGGGATCGACGACGCCGGGCTCTTCATTGGGCCTGACCGGCTCCGGAGGGGCCGCAGGCGACTTCATCTGGGCGGTCATCGTCGATCTGGCCAATCCTGGCCTGAGCAACGAAGGACAGACCATCACGGCCCCCTAAGGCCCCTTTCAGGCATTTCTGAGCCCATCGCACCCCCCTCATCGAGGGGGGTGTTTCTTTATCCCCCCCCGCTCAGGGCCCATAACCCCCCAGTTTGTGCATTTGGAACCGAATGCCACTTTTGAGGCTGAAAAGACGCCTCACAAACTCAAGAATCGAGGACAAATGCTTGACATGCTATGCCTTAGCATTCATTCTAGGAGTGTGCCATCAGGCCCAATGGGGCCACATGGCATGGAGAGGAGAGGCTGCGAATCCATCGCAGCATTGCGCTGAGAAGGAAGAGCTCTCCAAATCTACTGGGCTGCACACCGGCATGAGCCGGCGTGCAACGGCTTCTTGTGTGTGTGGAGGTCGTGCCCAACCCTGTCGTACCTGGCGCCCCGCGTGCCAGGCCTTATGAGAGATGTGTTCGCTAGGAGGGGAATACTCACTATGAAAACCCTACCGTCTTGTTTATGTATCCTCGGTTTCGCGACCGCCTCTCTGGGCGGCGCGGGAACCGTACTGCTGGACAACATTGGTGCCGATGACGGCTCCAACCTGTTCGGCGGCTACGGGGCTGCCAACCAGATCTTCGAAGCTGCTTTCAGCATCTACGATATCGGCGCCCTCGAAACGTTTGAAAACCCTGATGGGCTCGGAGCTACCTCCGTGCAGGCAGTCGTTTCCGGTTTCCCGGGAACCCCCTACGTCGGCCCTGATGGAATCGAAGGCTGGTCCGTCAACTTCTACTCGGGCAGCGGCACCTCCGGTGCGTACTGCACGAGCCTGATTGGCGACGTCGCAAACTACGAGCTGACGCCCGCAGATGTGACGTATCTTCCGGACTTCGCACCCAACGCTCAGGAACCGCAAAACGGCTGCTTCCTGGTCACCCCGAACCTCGGTGGTGGTAACGATCTGCCCGTCGGTCTCAACACCGTCGGCGTGATCCCCATCAACCCGTTCGGAACCAACGGACAGATGGTCATCACCCAGGCGGGTGCTGATGCCAGCTTCCCGATCGACCCCGACTCCATCACCGCCAACCCTGGTGAAGGATTCGGCAGTGGTCCGTGCTCCGACAACGTCGGCCTGGCCGTGGCACTCCGTGTCTTCGGCGGCACTGCGGACCCCTGCGGTTCGGCACTGCCCCTCACCTGCCCTGCAGACGTGAGTGGCCCGGTTGACGAGCCCGATGGCCAGGTCAACGTCAGCGACCTCCTGGCGGTCATCGCCAACTGGAACGCTGTCGGCGACGGCTCCTTCCGTCCGGTCGGCGACTGCCGTCCGCTGCCCAACGGCGACTGCGAAGTCAACGTCACCGACCTTCTCGGCGTGATCGCCGAGTGGGGAAGCGACTGTGTCGAACGCGGCGCTTGCTGCTTCAGCGACGGCTCCTGCGTCGCGGATGTCGCGGAAGCCGACTGCTCCGGCACTTGGCTCGGCGTCAACTCAACCTGTGATTCCTGCCTCAGTGGTGCATGCTGTGCCGCCGATGCTTCATGCACCCAGTCCACCGAGGCTGCATGTGCTGGAAACTATCAGGGCGACGGCACCGACTGTGCATCCGTGGTCTGTGGTTCTGCCCCGGACAACAACACGTGCGCAACCGCAACGTCGATCACCGATGGCGAGACTGCTGTCAGCACCGTCAACGCAACCACCGACGGCCCTTCGAACTTCGAAGGCTGTGTCGAGGAGAACTTCGACAACCCCGACGTCTTCAACGACGTGTACTTCTCGTACACCGCATCCTGCGAAGGCATCGTGACCGTCAGCCTCTGCGACACCGTCGACTACGACTCGCGCGTCATCATCTACGACACCTGCGACATGACCAATGTCGTGGCTTGTAACGATGACGGCGACGGCTGTGCCGACTTCACGTCGCTGGTCACCTTCGGCGCAACGGCTGGCTCCTCCTACATCATTCGTGTGGGTGGATACACCGATGGCACCACGGGTTCTGGCACGATGAACGTCTCCTGCGAACCGTTTGCTCCGGGCGCTTGCTGCCTCGGAACGGACCTCTGTCAGGAAGTTCCCGGCCAGCTCGACTGCGAAAGCTTCGGCGGCACCTGGCAGGGCAATGGTTCGTTCTGCTTCGATGTCGATTGCGATCCCACGCCGGCCAACAACCTGTGTGAAGACGCAACCGAAGCCGTCCTGGGCGCCAATGCCTTTGACACCACGTTCGCAACTGCTGAACTGCCTGATCCCGATGACACCGACTGTGCAGACACCTTCCTCGATTGGGCTTCTTCGCCTGACGTTTGGTTCTCGTACACGCCGGCCGAAGACGGATCGCTGACGATTGACACCTGCGATGCCGCCTCGTACGACACCTCCATGGTGCTGTACACGGGTGACTGCGCTAACCTGGTCCAGGTCGCCTGCAACGGCGATGATGCATCGGGTTCGTTCAGCGGGTGCCAGCAGTACTACTCTGCAATCGTCAACTTCCAGGCAACTGGAGGAACCACCTACTACATCCGTCTCGGCGGTTGGAACGGTGCAACTGGTGCAGGTACGCTGAACGTGGCATTCTCGGCCGCATCCGCCGTCGGCGCATGCTGTGTCGCAGGAAACTGCGAAGGTGACAACTACACCTTCGATGAATGCGTCAACACGCTCGGTGGCCTCTGGGGCGAAGGTCAGCTCTGTGCTGATGTCACCTGCCCGCAGCCGTACCTCGGCTGTGCTGCTGGCGATGAGCTTGAGACCGACATGCTCGGTACCAACGGATTCGCCTGCGTCTGCCCCGTCGATGGTTTCAACACCGACGGCGAAGACTGCAACGGCGGCATCAACCAGGCTGTCCAGAGCTTCACCGGATACACCTTCGGTGCATCCGTGTGCGGCGAAGCCTCCGTCTATGTCGACGGACCCACTGGCGGTACCTATCGTGACCTCGATTGGTACGAGAACGCCGAAGTGGACGCTGGTGGCAACTTCACCATCAGCATCGGCAGCTCCGCCCCGAAGATCTGCGTGCTCTTCAACCTGACCGACTCCAGCAACAACGGCTACCAGAACTCCGCCGGTTTCACCACCGTCGGCGATCTGGAATGGCCCGCTGGTGACAACGTCGTTCTGGTTGCTCCCATCGAATGGGACGTCACGTGGACGTGCGGAACCGGTTCTGAAGGCTACACCTTCAGCGTCGGCAACGCGGCTCCGTAAGGACTGCGTACCAACGACGTGATACTCGAGTCACGTCAAGGCAACTTGCCTTACCCCGCCCCCCGGCTTCGGCCGGGGGGCGGTTCTTTTTGGGTTCATGTGGGATCAGGTAAGGTGGCTGCATGCAGGTCCAGCAACCAGCCCGAACCAAGATGCTCAGGCTCATGCTCGCCTCCCTGGGCCTGAATGCAGCCCTGGGCATCTCGCTGGTGCTCGTCGACGACTCGGACCTGCTCGTACGAGCCACCCTGACCTCACTGCTGCTGACGTGTTCGCTCGCCCTGCTGCTGGGCGGAGCCACCGCCACCACCTCCCCCCGCCACGCTGCACTGGGCCTTGGCCTCATCGGCTCCGTTCTGGTTCAGTTTCCGCTTGCTCTACTGGTCATCTGGGACAATGTGGTGGCGAGTTCGTTCCTCGATCGTGTGGCTGCCAGCTGGGGCATCGTGTTCTGGCTGACCTCCCCCTGGTGCCTTGCCCTGCTGCTCACGGGGTACCGGACCACCCGCCACATGGGATGCCTGTCCGCGGCCGGAACACTGGCCAGCGGATTGATCCTGCTTTGTACGCTCTGGTTCTCCTGGAACGCCTTCATGGGATTCGACCTGGCCGTGGTGTCGGCCTTCGCCCTGGGCACTTGCACTTGGGTCGGTTCGTTCTCACTCATCACATCCCGGGATCGACCCGCCCGCTGGCAGTACCTCGGGATCGTGCTGGCGATCTGCACCGCATGCATGTGGGTCTACGTGGCCTTCCTCAGATCGGGTGGTTCGGCCATCGGACCGTATGACCTGCTTATCGATCTCACCGTGGGGTTCGGTCTGTCGACGCTTCTGATCGGTGTCATTGCGATCTGTTGCACGATCGGACTGGGCCCCCGCTCGGCCTGGATCCGCCCCACCACCGTCGGCGTGATGGTTGCAGCCGTCGGACTGCAGGAATACGCACTCATCACAGACGCCGACTGGCCCGACGATCTGGCCAGCCGCCTGGCCCTGTCCGCCTGGATCCTCACCGCCTGCTCCCTCATGGCCGCGTTCATCATCGCCTGGCGTTTCTCATGGGACCGAGCCAGCCAGCAACCGGGATGGTCGATGCTCGTCCATTGCCCGGCCTGCGGCCGGAAGCAGAAACGCCCGTTGGGCCGTTCGCAATGCGACCGTTGCCGTCAGCTGCTGTGGTTGTGGTGCCAGATGATCACCTGCCCGGAATGCGGCTACGACCTCACCGGAACACCGGGGCAGCAATGCCCGGAATGCGGCCTGAAGATCGGCGTCCCCGTGGGACCTCCGGGGTTCGACCCTCCTCACTGAGTCCCAGTGCGGCAATCCGCTCCGGCGCCCCCTTCACCCGAGGGTCCGATAGTCGACGGGCGGAGCCGGCGATGCAAAACGTATTTTTCCCGTGACACCACATCCTGTGGTTCCCGACGCGATGCACCCCCCAGATCGTGCCGGACCGGCAATTTCGCTCCCGGGAAGCAACGTCCGCCGGATTATCAGTTGGACCGAACCGGTACTCGTTGACGACATCAGCATCGTCAAGACCACCACCAGCGACAAGGGGCCGACACGATGAGCAAGCAGCAGTTGATGAACGGAATCACCGAACTCAACCCCTCCGCGGATCCGACCTGGCTCGAGCATTTCGACGAGCCGGCACTTCGGCTCTACCTGGATCACCTGCAGCTGACGATCGAACCCCGTGGAACCAGCTGGGAACGCACCAGTGAAACCACCGCCGTGGTCTGCCGGCGATCCGCCGCCTGACGAGACGAACAACTGATTTCTGGCACGCCCGGTGCATGGCCCTCGCGGTCCTGGTGGGACACCGGGCGTGTCGTTTTTTGGGTTAGAAACGGGGTGCGCGGGGCGACTCGCCTTCGAACTCCTCGTCCTCGGGCGGCGGAAGGATGGTGTCTCCCTCGTCCGTGAGCATCCGGAAGTCGGGCTTCGGCACGTGATCCTGCAACCCCAGCTGATCGCAACTGCGAAGCAGCATCCGGTGCTCCAGCAGGGACTGGACCTTGGTGAGCAGCTCGAGCTTGTTGACCGGCTTGGCGATGTAGTCGTCGGTGCCGCAGTCGACCGCCCGTTCGAAGTCCCCCACTTCGTTGAGGGCCGTCACCATGATGATGATGACGTCGCTCGTCGTCGGCTGGGCCTTGATCTTCTGGCAGACCTCGAATCCCGACATGCGGGGCATCATCACATCCAGCAGGACCAGATCGGGCTTGGCGGCGTCGATGGCCTGGATCGCCTCCAACCCGTCGGTGGCCGTGGAGATGGAGCACCCCAGCTCCTCGAGGTACGCCTGCATGAGCTCCAGATTCTGCAGGTTGTCGTCGACGATCAGGATCGAGGCCTGGGTGAGATTGGGGGCCTGAGCGTCGTCTGGTTGGTCGGGAGAAGCGTTCATGGTGCACCTGAGGGCTGTTGTTGCGTGGACCATTCTAGCATCGCGGCACGCAGGGCGAGCCCCGGCGGCCAGCGAGCCTCCGCGACCGCTCTTCCTGATACAATGCCCGTTTCACTGCCACAGGACCGGAACAGCCACCATGTCGAACCTCAACCGCTCCATCTGGATGGACGAGTTCTCCACCCCGACGATCGAATCGCTCCGCGGCGAGATCCCCTCTGCGAACCGTGCGCTGTTCGATCAGGCCAAGTCGATCTTCACTGATCTCGATGAGATCGAACACGGATTCGCGTGGTACGGTGACTGCTGGCACTGGGTGATCACCTTCTCCCTCGCCGATCACGACGACGAGCTCCCCCTGGGCATCATCATTCCGTCTCCCGAGGACCTGCAGGTCGCCATTCCGATGGACCGGGAGTTTCACGCCTCGATTCCGACCAAGCGCATGAAGCGAATGATCAAGGACGGCTTTGAACTCGCAGCCGAACCCTTCCACACCTCATGGGGCGTCTGGAGCATTGCCACCGGCAGCATGCTGACGGACATCGGACAGCTGGCGAAGCAGAAGCTCCGCTGGATCCTGGACAATCACTGAGGATCGCCCCCGGGGCCCGAGGACGCTTCGTCCTCTGCAAGTGGTCTCCAGCGGTTGCTGCGCCAGACCTGACGTGACAGATCCAGCCCCAGCAGCGCCCCCAGATCATGACTCTCCAGACGCTGCATCGGACGCCCTCGCCAGGCCGTCAATGTGGCCGACCATGAATCCTCCCGCCCCCCGAGCAGACGCAGCTGGACCTGCAGCTGGGCCACGAGTTCGGCCTCCGTCAATCGCCGTCGCTGCGACGAACGCTCCCCGGCCGCAATCTCGTCGAGCAGCCGTTGCATTCCACCTGGAAGGTCGTCCTGGTGGACAAGGAGGCGTTCCCGCACTCCGGGCACGGTCTGAATGCGACGCCGGGCATCCTGATCACGTCCGCATCGAGCCCAGGAAAGCACGTCGAAGGCTGCGATCGTGGCCCGATCCGTCCGCCCCAGCACGATCACGGAACCCGGGAGCAGCCGCGGCGGATCGTCCTCGGCGAGCTCGATCATCGATCGAAGCACACGGATCTTGGATTCATCCTCGACGAGACCGATGATGCCGCGCAGCGATCCTGCGGCCCACTGCCGTTCATCGAGGGTCGCCGCGATGGCGAAGAGCCTGACGGCCAGCTCGCGCTCGACGTCGGACGACGCGGCATCGGCCACCTCTTCGGCCAGGAGGAAATAGGCTTCGGGATCCGATGGATGGAGCGACTCGAGCGGCCATCGGTCCTGCGGGGTCGACGGAGCCATGGCCGCCGTCCCGAACAGAAGCAGCCCCGCGGCCCAGACCATGGACAGTCGTCCCATCACGAGTCACCTCCGAAGCCCTGCTCGGCGAGCACCGTGAGCAGATGGCGAATCCGAAGCCTCCAGATGTCGACCACCGACGATTCGACCAGAAGCATCTGCTCGAGGATGTGAACGGCACGGTCGCGACGGAGAGACAGTTCATCCCGCATCGCTTCGACGGCAGTGGACACCGCAGGCTGCAACTGCTCCGTCCAATGGGAAAGAAGTTCGTGCCGGGCGATCTGCTCGACCAGAAAGTGCTGCAGGGCATCAGCGGCGAGAACGGACCGGGCGGCCCTGCGATCGCGCCACGCATCCCGCCAGATCCATGGATCGCCTCCCCGGCGACTCGCGATGCGATCCTCCCAGGCGGACACCAGCGAACGGGCGGCCTGCTGGGGATCGCTTCCCGGATCGGACGGACGACCCATTCGCCCCGACTCGCGACGCATCGACTGGGCGATGGCCTCGGACAGCGCATCGATCTCTCCGGCCGAACTCAGACGAAGGGACAGGGCATGGTTCACGAGAGCCAGCCTCGCCTCGATCGGCCAGCGGGCCGAGTTCGAACGCGGCAATGCAACCCCCGTCACCGATTCGATGAGGTCCGAGACATCTCTGGCCTTCTTGGCTTCCGGGATGCGATCAACCATCGCCTGGGCGACGTTGGGAGCGAAGCTGAACCGGGTCTCGATCAGATACTGAGCCGCTTCACGCACCGCGAGACTGGCCCCCATCGCCTCACGCACCAGCACATCGGCGTCGATCGGGCCGAGATCCTCGCCGCTCTGATTCTCCAGCTCCTGGAACATGTCGATCTTGTCGGCACGGGTTCTTCCCCGCAGGGAATAGAGTCGGGCCCACTGACCGTCGGAGCGGCCCTGGATGCCGCCCGTCGAACCGCCACCGGCCGTCGCTCCGCCCCCGTCCGCAAGTCCATCGAGCACCGATTCCAGATCGTTCAGGGACGCAAGCACCCCTTCACCGCCGTGGATGACCAGCGCCGCCGCGGATTCCGCAAGCAATCGCTCCATCAGCAGCCGCTTCAGCATGGGCACGGAGCCGCGGTCCCGGTCCACTTCCCGTGTCTTCAGCAGCAGTGTCAGCCACGTCTCGGCCAGTTGGGGATCGAAGCCTTCCGGTACGCCCATGTCGGCAAGTTCGGTCAACCGATCGGGACGTGGCCAGGCCGCCTGGACGCGATCCTTGATCCTGCGTCGCATTGGCATGTCCGCATCCATCGGAGGCACGAACGAGCGGGCGAACCAGGCCGTGTCCTGCATCGCCGCCATGGTGCTGGCAAGCACCCAGACGTCCGTGGAACCCAGCGCCGGATCGTCGAACCACCCGAGCACCACCGGCTGGATGGAAGCATGATCCGACCAGTCGAGTCCCAGCAGCAATCGGCCGAATACCATCTGCGGCAGACCGCTTCGGGAGAGATCGATGTCCGTTCCGAGGAGATCCCGCAATGCAGCCAGCAGAACGCGGTCGCGGACCTGTCCGTCCCGGATGGCGGCCACCGACAGGTACCAGAGCCGCCACGCGGCTTCGGAGTCGTTGCGGATCACCAGTCCGTCGATCATGCTGGGAATGCACTGCAGCAGCCACTCTGCTACCCCGTGGTCGAATCCATCGGGCACGGCCTCGCGGCCCAATGCGTTTCTCATGTATTCCGCCGCCAACAATCGGGCCGCGGGGGAAACCGCATCCTGGGAAGCAACGAGGGACGCCATGCCGCACCGCCAGGCCCCGCGGGGCAACCCCAGTGGATCCGCGGTCAACTTCGGCTCCTGCGGCGCAAAGGACGCCAAGAGCGGACCGGTGAGGCGGGGACTGGCTCCCACAACCTCAAACACCCCCACCAGGGAACGTCGCAACGCACGGGCCGTCGAATCATCACCCGCAAACCAGCTCGCGGAGGCGGTCTGAATCGCGGCGTTCCAATCCTTGACCAGGACGGGATCGACCTGTTCCATGCCCACGACCCGCCGGGCAATGGATCCCAGCGAACGTATCGCCCCCGGAGCGGCGTCCACATCATCGAGCACCACATTGGGCAGCGGCGTCAGGGGCAACAACTGAGCGGGCGTGAACGGAGCCAGTGGTCTTCCCCCGGGGTCGGCCTGCGGCCAGCGTCCGGGCTCGATGACCGTCGCCACCGGACGATCCGGATCCGCCCCGGGAGCATCGGCCACCTGCGGGGCGGCTTGTCCGCTGAGGAAGAGCAGTCGATACATCAGGGCGATGAGCAGCACTCCGATGCCACCGAACAGCACGCAGAGTTTCACCAGCGAACGCTGATCCTTCGATCGCAGTTCAGGAGCGTACTGAACGACCACCCGTTCGACGAACCCCGGCTCCATCGCCCGACGCGATGCGGCGTCGTGCCGGTGCGCACGCTGAATCGGACGGGGGGAACCGTGTCGGGGACGGGCCGCCAACGCCTGCAGTTCGTCGATGAGCCGCGAGACGGGAATGCCGTGCACCGCCCCGATCGATGCCAGTCTCGCTCGAGCCATGGCATTCCAACCCCCCGAAGATGCGAGGATCTGAAGCAGCTGGTGCTGCAACGGCGACAGGTCTTCGTCCCGTGGCGCACGGGAAGATGGTTCAAGATCGGCGGCGGGCGGCGCTGTGCCCGCGTCGCCCGGAGGAACATGCCCGAGGATGGCTTCCTGTCGCGACTCATCGTCTCGGAGCGTCTGGGCGGCGGCGCGCAGGATGGAGCGGGCTTCTTCGCCCATGGGCGATCGTCCGTCGGGATGATCGTAGATACGTGCCAACCGCGAGACCAGCGCGGCGTCGACGATCGGACCACTGCAGGCGTCGGGCGAGAGGCCCAGCAGCGCCAGGGGGCCTCGATCGGAATGGACGCCGATGAAGCGAAGGGTTGGATCCTGACTGCTCATGGAGCTCCACCCCCCAGACGGTCACGGACCGCACGCAACCGCCCTCCCCAGGGTTCCGGCCCCCATTCGGGAAACAGCACCAGATGCTGCTGCAGGACTCCGCGGACATGATCGGGATCCAGAGCCGAAAGCAGTTCCAGCAGATTCACCCTCGCTTCGAACCAGGCTTCACTCCCCGACGCCGTGCCGCTCACCAGCAGACGCCAGCATCGAATGCCCTCTTCACGGTCATCCTGCGAAACCGCAAGAAGACCTCTTCCACGCAGGAATGATTGATTCCTGGGGTGGACCGAAAGCAGATCGCCGTACAGAAGCCAGGCCTGACGTGCGGTTGTCGCATCACCTCCACGCAGCCAGAGATCGAGCTCGGCGGCCGCGACGGCGGATGCCACCGCCACCAGCCCGGGCTGTTCAAAGGCTTCCGCAATCGTCGAATGTTCGTCGAGAATGAGTCGGCCGAATCGGATGAGTCGCAGTGAATCGTCGCGACGATCCGCGTCGGGGCCGGCCTGCTTCCACTCCGCAAGCGAACGCCGGAAGAGTTCCCGGACGGCGCGACGGGTCCAGAGTCCGCCCGGATCGCTGAGAACCAGTTCATCCACCGCCGCCGCGGCCGCTTCGATTCGGCTTTGCTGCAATGCCAACTGCACACTGCGATACCCCATTTCCTGCGCATACCCCTCCGGCGGCTCGACCACCAGTCGAGGTTCCAGGCATTCGTCGAGCACCGTCGAAGCGGCGACCAGTCGCAACAGACGCTGGTCCAGTGCCACCTCCAGAACACGTCGGCTGCGGGCCACGGCCCGCCCGGCCGCTTCGGGGTCGGACCGACCCAGTTCCAGATCACGCATGAGCAGGGGCACCGCCGTCGACAGGTAGCGACTGCCGGGTTCCGTGACTCCATCGCCGGTCGCTTCGGAGTACAACCGGTACAGCATCCGTGCCGCCTGCTGCTGGGCTCGATCCCACACGGCGTCGTCCTCACCGATTTCCAGCAGTGCGTCCACCGCATCGAACGAGGGTTCAGTGAGATCCGAACGGCGAACCACGAGTTCACCCGAGCGGGCACCCCCGGGAAATCTCGCCAGATACCGGTCGACCAGATCCTCGAGCCGCTGGGCCGATGCCCCGTCCGATTCCGAACGCACCAGCCGGTCCTGGCAGACGATCGCCATCCAGAGAGCCTCTTCGTGCCGCGTCGGTTCGGGCTGCTCCAGAACCCAGAGGAAGCGATCTCGGGCCGTTTCGTAGCTTCCTTCGAGGTATCGACACCACCCCAGCAAGGCACCGCAGGCGATCTGAGCGGATCCCCAACGGGCTCCATCCGATGCATTGAGTGCGGCGTCGAGTTGAAGCCCCGCCTCGCGCCACGCGGTCCGCGTCGCATCGTCGGGGGCGGCCTCCCCGTCGCCCGCCAGCGCCTTGGCCTCCTCGAAGAGCAACACGCCCCGGGCGTAGGAGATCGCGAATCCGTCCCGATCCGAGAGCATGTCTCCGTATCGCTCGACGAGGTCGTACAAGTGGTTCAGGGCATTGCGGGCGGCAAGTTCGGCAATCGATCGATCCGCCAGACGACGTGACGACGCGGAATCTGGTGCATCCAGAGCATGCACGGCCGCCATCCGCCACCAGGACGTCGGAGCCACGGTTCCGTCGCCTTCGATCGAATCCAGCCGTGCCGCGGCTTCGTCGTACCGGCCGTTGTCGAGCAGCACGGCGAGACGCCACCCCGGCAGGATCGTCCGGATGGAATCCGGCACCGTGTCGTCTTCGAGGAGGTCGAACCACTGGCTGATCGATGAGGCCGCCGTCTGGGTCATGCCCCGACTGGCGGCCATGCCGAGGATCGACCACGCCACGATCTCGCGACTGCGGAGATCCCGGGAGACGTATTCCGGCCGGATCGAACCCGGCTCGAGCTCCAGCAACGTGGAGAAGGCGGCTTCCGCCCGCTCAGCCGTCAAGGGATCGTCGGAGAGCCACGCCCGGTAGTAGTACGCCCAGCCCAGGAGGTAGTCGACCCGTCGCAACAGCTGCTCCTTGCGCAGCAGCTTTTCGCGACGCGACGTGGAACGAAACGGCGTACCGCGTTCGATCGCCCGCCCGAGATCCTCCGTCTGCTTGAGAGCGCGGATTCGGATGCCCTCCAGCTCCTCGAGCAGCCGGTCGAGAATCTCGATGGCCCGCTGCGTCTCCCCCAGATCGTCGAGGCGGAGACGGTGACGTTCGGCGATGTCCTCGGCGACCAGGTACCGTCCGTTGAGCAGTTCGACCCGCAGATCGTCGACTTCCCCCGCGGGAATCCCTTCGATCAACTGCATGCCGCGGGTCTCGAGGTAGGTCCGTTCCACGGGATCGTCCGTCACCATCAGCAGCTGTGCGTACAGCCGTGCCAGACGTCTCGCCGCATCCGATCGATCCTCCCCGACAAGATCGTCCAACTGCTCCTCGAGATGCAGCACCAGAAGCCGATCGAACCCCCGCGCCTCGAGGAAGAGGGCCACGTCATCGCCTCTGGCCGCTCCGGCCGCGAGACAGGCCAGCAGGATGACGACCCATCGACTAGTCCTGCGGCACATAGGTCACCTGCTCGAATCCTGCGTCCCGGGCGGCCTGGACGGCCGCAAGTGCGAAGTCGACGGGAAGGTCGGCGGAGACCCGGATGAAGACCCCCAGCTCGGTGGGCAGATCCTCGAGCACCCTCCGCAGTCCGGCCAGATCCCCGAGGCGACGATTTCCGATCACGTAGAACGGTACTCCGTCGATGGCGACCACTTCCACGACCTGTGGCTGGTAGTCGATTTCCGCTCCGGCACTCTCCGCATCACGGGTCTGGATCGCGGACGTGAGCTGGTCTTCCGGTCGGGCCATCACGGTGCTCACGATGAAATACACCAGCAGCAGGAAGGTCACATCGATCATGCTGGCGAGATTCATCGTCAGTCGATCGACCCGTACCCGCGACCTTCGCTTCTGGAATCTCATGGAGCAGACCGCTCCGACGGCACCTCGGTTCCCATCCTGGTCGAGCCGACACCGGCATCATGCAGCAGCCGAACGACCTCGTTGAGCCGGGTGGTGGATGCACGGGCATCGGCCCGCACCAGCACCCTCGCCTCACTGGCCCCCTCTTCGCTGAAGACGGCACGCAGCCGCACTCCGAGTTCGATCAGATCCATCGGTTCGTCGGAGACCGAAAGCACGATGGCTCCGTCCGCACGAATGTTGATGATCAGCCCCGCCTCCTCGGGCTCGGGACGCTGCTCTCCTTCGAGCTGCGGCAGTTCCAGGTCCGCCCGCACATCCCGTGCGAACTCGGACGTCACCATGAAGAACACGATGAGCAGGAACACCACGTCGATCATCGGAGTCAGTTCGACCATGAGCGACCGGGACCGGGCTGTGCGTCCTCGAAATCTCACGGAGCGGATCCGGCGGAACGGCCGCCGCCCTCCTCCAGATGCAGGAGCAGACGATCGATCTCACGGGCCGACTCGGAGGCGAGCGAATCGATGCGGTTGCGGAAATAGGTGTACAAGGCCACGCAGGGAATGGCGAGGATGAGGCCCATCAGGGTCGTGACCAGAGCCAGGCTGATGTTCGAGGCCAGCTCCTCGTAGTTGGATCCTGCGCTGCGGGATACCGAATCGAACGCACCGACCATGCCGATCACCGTTCCCAGCAGACCCAGCAGCGGCGAGATCGTACCGATCACGCCCAGACCGTCGGTCGTCCGGTAGAGCCGGGCCGTCTGGTCCTCACCGGCCTCCTCGATGGCGTTCTTGATCTCAAACACCCCGAAGGCGGAACGCTGGTACCGAAGCAGCCCCGCTCCGAGCACCCGGGTGAGAAACGAATCGTGCACCGGATCGAGGCAGTACTCCAAGGCACCATCGATGTTTCCGGCCGACATCCGCTGCTCGAGCTCCTCGAGCTGACCGTCCGGGAGGACGGCACTGCGACGGATCTGAATGAAATGGTAGACCACCAGCCCCAGGGCGACGATGCTCAGGATGATGATGATGAAGCCGACCGTCCCTCCTTTCAGGACGGTGTCCCACCACGTCTTGGGCGCGTCGCCCGCCGCCATGCCCAGCAGCATGGGAATCAGATCGCTCATGGAGCCTCCTTGTTCTCTGGATGTTGGTCCGGGACACCCCGGCGTAGCACCGGGTGGCCGGAATGCAATCGTCGAAGATCGGTCCGCAGCCGGTGGGCGGCGTCCGCCTCGCCCATCGACTCGAAATGCCGGGCCATCACTGCCATGGCCAGTCCGGACAGGTACGGCTGCGACTGGTCCCACCGGGCCGGTACGTGGGAGAGGGAGAGCAGGCCCCGGCGCTGCTGGCCGGTTCCGGTCTCCATGATCATGGAGCAGCCCAACTGGTAGCGAGTCCAGCACTCCGCCCACGGCGACATGGCGGCCAGGCCGGACTCCATCGCCCGCCGGGCCGAAGCCCGCACGTCGGGATCGTGATGCTGCGCGTTGGAAAGCATCCCCAGAAGCAGCACCCCGGGTTGTTCCTGGAATCCGGGAGCATCGAGATCCACCGGAGGGACCTCCTCCCCCAGCGACCGGCGGATGGTCCCGGCGTAGAGATCGGCGATCGCCCGCAGTTGGGCATCGTCGCCTGCATCCCATTGATCCAGTTCGGCGACGCGGGAACGCAGCCCCGCGTTACCGACCCAGGCCGGAGGCAAGTACGGACAGAGCCCCGTGCGTTCATCCCACAGGTGCGTCAATCCGGAATTGGTGCCTCCCTGCGAGGGCGGCTGGAGCGTCCGGTAGCTCGCGGTATCGATGCCGGCCCGCCGCAGTCGTGCCACCTCCAACGCCGGCAGCAGAGCGGAGTCGATCTCCCCCCGCATCAGGCGGCAGCGAAGCAGCCCCTCGGCCACCACCAGAGCGGTCTCGCTGGAACGACCGACGAAGTCGGGGAACAGCAGTTCGAAGATCGGTTCGGCCAGCCCGACGTCTCCCCGTTCCAGTCGAACCCGGGCCCTCCAGAGCTGGCGGGCGGTCTCCAGATGCTCCGCCAGACGCGGGATCCGATCGTCCTCGAGTCGCACATCCGCGATGCGATCCCACGACATCGTGACGGGTAGTTCCTCGCCGCGCGTGAACCGGACACCGTCCTCGTCCACCCGGGTGACCGAGCATTCGATGACGGGGTCCCCACCGCGAGGACGGATTTCGTCCGCGGCGAGCAGGGCCAGGGCGACGACGAGCACGGCGGGGTTCATGGGCGTCGCCCCTTGCTGGTGTCGACGAATCGATAGACGCCACCGGAGTCCTGTGCGATCTGGACCAGAAGATCCTGGCTGGCGTCGTCTCCGAAGGCGATCGTATTAATCACCGTGCGCAGCCCGCGGTCGTTCAGCTCCGCGACCTGCTGCGCCGACATCGAGGTGATGTCGCCGTCGGTGAGGAAGAAGATCACATCGGGGCGCTCCTCCAGACCGAAGACGCGGCGGAAGGCGGGAAGCGGGATCGTCCCCCCGGCGGCATTCAGACGACGGATCCACTCGGACACGCCGTTGATGATCGGCGACCTCGCCATGAGCCAGGACTCCTGCATCTCCGGCTCCTCGATCGATCCGCCGTAAAACACGATGTAGAACTTGGCGTAGTCGGGAAGGCTGCGGATGGAACGAAGCAGTTCCTTCTTCGCCTCCTTCATCCGGTCCCCTTCCATGGAACCGGACCGGTCCACGATGTAGGCGAACCGACGGCCGGCGGTGGTGATGCCGAAGAAGGAACCCGCTGCACCGGATCCCCCGAGTCCCTCGACGTTTCCACGGGCGCCCGCCCCCCCCAGGGTCGGCGTCGCTCCGACACCGGTGAACTCGAGTTCGGCCGCACTCGAATCGGCGGTCAGAGCGCCCTGCTCGGTGGAATCCAGCAGATCATCGAGGCTGTCCAGCGTGGATTCCGCCGGCTGCTGGAGGGTGCTGTCGGGCAGGTCGGTGAGCTCCTCCTCGGGCAGCAGCGAGGCGATGGACACCTGGAACTCCTGGACCGGCGGCTTGACACGAGCCCGCTCGATCAGATGCAGACAGATCATGAGTCCGATGTGGAACAGAATCGACAGCAGGACCGCCCACAGAAGGAGATTGCGGAGTCGGGCCTGGCGAAGCAGCTTCTGCTGCTGCCGCACCTCCTGCACCTGGGCGGCAAGCGAGCCGTCGACCGGCAAATCGCCCCCCCTGGTTGTCTGTCGCTCATGCATGAAACGGGGTCCTGAATGAAGGATATACCGGATTCGACCGCCGGTACGGACCGTTCCGGATCCGTGGAGACAATCCGGATCCTGCTTGACCCTGCCCGCCCGAGAGGGTCCAATGCCTGTTCGAACAAGGTGCCCAGCATGCCAGACCATCCGTTCTACAAGCGAGTCCTCCTCAAGATCAGCGGAGAGAGCTTCTCCTCCCCGGGCGGCTTCGGCATCGACGCCAACGAACTGAGAACCATCTCCGAGGAGATCGTGTCCGCCGCCCAGTCCGGGACGCAGATCGCGGTGGTCGTCGGCGGCGGCAACATGCTCCGGGGCGCCGATCTGTCGAAACGGATCGACATCGACCAGTCCACCGCCGACTACATGGGCATGCTCGGAACCATCATGAACGGTATGGCCCTGAAGGAGGCCATCGAGACCTGCGGCCACCAGGCACGGGTCATGTCGGCGATCGACGTGCCCGCCATCGCGGAACCCTTCATCCGGAAGCGGGCCATCCGGCACTTCGAGAAGGGCCGGATCATCATTCTGGTCGCGGGCACCGGAAACCCCTTCTTCACGACCGACACCTGTGCTTCGCTGCGGGCCACCGAACTCAACGTGGACATCCTCCTGAAGGCGACGAAGGTCGACGGCATCTACGACTCGGATCCTGCGAAGAACGCCTCAGCCACCCGCTACGACGTGCTCAGCTACCAGGAGGCCCTCGAACGCCAGTTGGGCGTGATGGATCTGACCGCCCTGTCCATGTGCATGGAGCGGAATCTTCCCGTGGTGGTCTTCGACTTCAAGCAGCACGGCAACATCAAGCGGGTGATCGACGGCGAACCGATCGGCACCCTGCTGACCTCCGCGGCCGAGGCTGCACAACCGAGATCCACCCCCGCAAACCGGGCGTGATCGCCACGAGACACGAACGCCCGTCCCAGCACCGGTGACCGGCAAGGAACATGACGATGAGTGACGACGTCCTCCGCGAATCGACGACCAAGATGGACAAGACCATCGAGCACTTCGAGCTCGAACTCCGGGGCATCCGGACCGGACGCGCCAGCACGGCACTGGTCGAGTTCCTCAAGGTCGAATGCTACGGATCCATGTGCGACCTGCGCGACGTCGCCGGGGTCAGCGTGCCCGAACCGACCCAGATCCTCGTAAAGCCATTCGACCCGACCACGAAGAACTCCATCGCCAAGGCGCTGGAGTCGACCGACCTTGGCCTGAACCCCTCGGTCGAAGGCGACGCGATTCGCATCCACCTCCCGCCTCCCTCCGCGGAACGTCGCAAGCAGCTCGCGGGACAGGTCAAGAAGCTCTCCGAGGACTCCAAGGTCGCGATCCGCAACGAGCGGCGCGACGCGGTCAAGAAGATCGACGCCATGATCAAGGACAAGAGCAACCCGTTCTCCGAGGATCTCGGAAAGATCTCCAAGTCCAACATCGACGACCTGACCAAGGACGTCACCAAGCGGATCGACGACATCTGCACCCAGAAGATGTCCGAGATCGAGGACGCGTCGTAATTTCGATCAGAACTGCTTGCGAAGCCGCGCCGGAGGAATTCCCAGCTGCTGCCGGTACTTGACGACCGTGCGTCGGGCGATGTCGATTCCACGTTCCTTGAGGGCCACCGCCAGCATCTCGTCGCTGAGCGGCTTGGACCGGTCCTCCCCCTCGACGATCTCACGCAGGATCTCCTTGACCGCCTCCCAGCTGACGTTGCGCCCCGACTCCGTCTCGGTACCGCCGGAGAAGAACCGCCGCAGCCGGATCATCCCCCGCGGCGTCTGCATCCACTTGTCGGCCACCGCTCGGCTCACCGTCGCGACGTGGACGCCCAGCTGCTCGGCCACATCGACCATCGGCATGGGCTTGAGGTGCTGCGGCCCCAGATCGAAGAACTCCCGCTGACGGCTCAGCACCACGTTGACCACCCGCAGCAGCGAGTTCGATCGCTGGTTGATCGATTCGATGAGCCACTGGGCATTGCTCACGTTCCGGCTGATGAAGCCCCGGGTCTCCTTGTCGAGGGAATCGTCCTTGGCCATCTCCCGGTACCGCGGTGAGACCCGCAGAGGAGGCAGCATCCCGTCGCAGAGGGCGGCGATGTAGGCATCAGCCTCCTGGTCGTATTCGACGATGACGTCGGGAATGATCGGCGGGACATCCACCTGGACGAGTTCGCGCCCGGGGGACAGATTCAACCGGTGCATCAGGGCCATCGCATCGCGGACCTGATCGATGGTGAGCCCCGTCTCGCTCGCGATCCGCGGCAGACGGTTCTGGACCAGATCCTCCATGTGCTCCTCGATGAGTCGCCCCACGACCTCCCAGTCCTCCGAGTCGTCCCCCTGCTGCTGACAGGCCTCGACCTGAAGCAGCAGACACTCCTTCGTGCTGCGGGCCCCGATGCCCGGCGGATCCAGCCATCGCTGGAGGATGGGCAGGGCCGCTTCGAGACGTTCGAGCGTGATCCCCCGCTCCACGGCCTCCGGATGCTGTTCGAGGATTGTCTCCAGGTCCGAACCGAGCAGTCCTTCGTCGGTGATGTTCTGAATGAGCAGGAGTCCCGCAGCCTCGATCTCGGGATCGACCTCCGCGAACGTCCATTGGTGCTGAAGCTGATCCGCCAGCGGCTTGCCGCGGCCCTCCAGGTTCGCCATGGCGTCCATCTTCCAGTCCCGTTCCCCGGCCTGACGGGAGGGCGAGAAGCTGGATGAGGAGTATTCGTTGTCCATGGCCTCCGAGTAGCCGCGTTCCAGCGATTCGAGACGCTGGAAGTCGTCCGCCCCATCGGTCCCCTCACCGACCACCATCTCCTGGGAATCAATGGTGTCGTCGACCCGATCGTCGACCACCTCTCCGCTGCCGTCGCCGTCGGCGATGTCCAACGCGATGTTCGATTCGAGTTCCTGATCCACCCGCTCCTGCAAGGCCAGCAGGGGCATCTGCAGGATCTCCATCGACTGGATCATCCGCGGGCTCAGCTTCATCTGCTGGCCCAGCTTCATCTGCTGGTTGGTTTCAAACTGCATCATGCGGATGTCCCGAGGACGGCTGGGGGCGACATCCCGATTCTACGTGCAGAATCGACCACCACACGGAGAATCGGACAATCATGACGTGCTTTCACCGAGCGACTGGCGACCTTCGATGGCATCGGCCAGCACGGCTGCGCTCGCGTATTCCAACTGGGTCCCGCTGGGCAGCCCGCGGGCGAGGCGCGAGGTGCGAATGCCCCGACGAGCCAGTTCTTCGGCCAGGTAGAGCGAGGTGCTGTCGCCTTCCAGGGTGGGATTGAGACCGAGAATGACCTCGCGGACCTCGACCCCCCGGCTGTTCCGGGCCGGGTCCTCGATGCGGTCGAACAACGCCCCCACCGTCAGGTCGGTGGGCTCGACGCCCGCCAGCGGGTCGATCCGACCCGTGAGCACGTGGTACACGCCGGTGTAGATTCCCGTCGACTCGATGCTCATGAGATCCCGAGGCTGTTCGACCACCAGGATCGTCGATGCGTCGCGTCGGGCATCGGTGCAGATCTCGCACGGATCGGTTTCCGTCAACTGGTAGCAGATCGAGCAGCAGGCGACCCGTTCCTTCGTGTCCTCAATGGCCCGGCTGAAGGTCCGAGCCTCCTCGCGCGACCCCTTCAGTACGTGGAAGGCCAGCCGCGTCGCGGTGCGACGTCCGATGCCGGGCAGTCGCTCGAAGGATTCGATCAACCGCTCGACCGGTTCTGGATACCCGCTGCGTCCCGTGGTCATGCCGAGTCCAATCCCTAGAGCCCCAGTCCACCGGGGGGCAGCGGAAGCCCCATGTCCCCGGCCACGGAGGACAGCTTCTCCTGGACCGCCTCCCGCGCGCGATCGAGCCCGTCGTTGATCGCGACCCGGACCAGATCCTGAAGCTGCCCCGGCTCGAGCGTCGAGATCCGCTGCTCGTCGATGACGATGGATTCGAGCTGCATCGCGCCGTTGACCACGACCCGGACCACACCGTCCCCGACTTCGGACTCGAGCTTCATGTCCCCCAGATGCTCCTTCACCTCGGCCATGCGTGCCTGCATCTTCGGCAGGTCCTTCATCATGCCGGCCAGCGAAGCCATGCCCTTCAGTCCATCGAACATCATTGATTCTCCTTGCTGGAAGAGGTGGGATTCGGATCCTCGACCTCCACGACCACGGCATCGAATTCCCTCAGCACCGCACGCACGTCGGGCTGATTCTCCATCGGTTCGACCGTCTTGCGGTCTCCCCCCGTCTCCTGCTTGCCCCCGACCTCGATCTGCACCGATCGACCAAGGACGCGTTCGACCAGCCGACCCAGAGCATCCCGGCGGGTGGGCGATATCGCACCGCGGCCGGAATCCTCGCGATCGAGTTTGAGCACCCCGTCGCGGTACGCCACGGCCCGTAGCCCGTCCACCGTGGCCAATGCACTGGACGAGGTGGCGTCGCGCAGCACCTGCGTCCAGATCCCTTCGGCGGTCACGGGCTGCACCTCGGGTGCCGCCTTTTCCTGCTTTGGTGCGGGCGGCTTCGGAGACCGCTGCGGAGGAGATGGCTTCGAGCCCGCCCGGGGCGGGGCCGTACGCGTCGGCTGTGGCGCTTCCACCGCGGAGCGGGTCGACTGCGGAGAGGACTCTACCCCGGTCCGCCTACCTTTTTTTTTTGACGGGGCCGCGGTGTCTCCCCGGAGCAGCGCGGGGATGCTCGCCAGATGCTCGGACGTGCTCAACCGAACGAGCAGTGCATCGAACAACGCCCGCGAGGAGGCCGTGAACCGGGCGTGCCGGGCCGTGGCTTCGCAGCGTGCGATCATGTGCAGCACCCCGGCGGCATCGACCCCCTCCAGTCGGGTACGGAGTGCGGAGCGGGCCTCGTCGTTCAGAGGCAGCATGTCCGAGTCGACCCCGCAGGTGATGCCGATCAGCATCGTGCGCAGGGACTCGGTGAGGCTGTCCAGCGCCTGTTCGATGGTGATCCCCTGCTGCAGGAGATCCTGCCCGATGGCGAGGGCCGTCCCGGCGTCGCCGGCCAGCGCCGCATCCAGCATCGATTCGATTCTGGACTGGGCGGGCAGACCGAGCATCTCCTCGATCAGCTCCTTGGTGATCCGGTCCGGATCCGCCGCGAGCAGTCGGTCGAGAATGCTGAGGGCATCGCGCATCGAGCCGGCACCGAGTCGACTGACCCGGGCCAGAGCATCCTCGTCGGCGGCGACCCCCTCCTCGGCGAGAATCCGCTGCAGATGCTCGGTGATGAGATGATCCGGAATGGCCCGGAAGTCGAATCGCTGGCATCGGCTCTGGATGGTCTGCAGCACGTCGTTGGGCTCGGTGGTGCAGAGGATGAACTTCACATGCTCCGGAGGTTCCTCCATGGTCTTCAACAGGGCGTTGAATGCATCACGGGTGAGCATGTGGACTTCGTCGATGATGTAGATCCGGTACGGGCAGCGGGAGGGCTTCAATCCGGCAGAAGCGATCAGATCCCTCGCCTCCTGGACACCGCGATTGGAGGCGCCGTCGATCTCGATGACGTCGAGATCCTCGCCCCGCATGATGGCATCGGAGATGGCTTCGCCCTCGACCAGTTCGTCGGTGACGTTGAGCTCCCGGGCGAGCAGGCGCGCCATCGTCGTCTTGCCCACGCCTCGCGTACCGCAGAAGAGATACGCGTGGGCGATGCGCCCCGATGCGACGGCGTTGGTCAGGGTTCTGGCGATCGGCTCCTGCCCGACGACTTCCTCGAAGTCTCGGGAACGGTAGCGACGTGCCAGTACGGTGTAGCCCACGGGCCTGCTTCCTTGCTGGAGCTTGCTGCTCCGGTCTGAGGCACCACCCCGGTGCCCGGCGAGATCGGTGAGGGATGGGAAGGGCGGCCAGGCGATCCACGGCTCGACCGACGTCGCTTATGGCTGCTGCGGTCAAGCCCTGACCAGGTTCA
>CEUK01024008.1_pt1 | contig 54826 bp, 48 predicted proteins | sample 356451 | NCBI WGS metagenome assembly CEUK01 (sample SAMEA2622843, study PRJEB7988) | marine metagenome | isolation source: saline water (ENVO:00002010), including
TACAATTCGATTACGAGTATATTCAAAAAGGTTCATATTAAAAACCATGCAGCTTGTTGGTGCCAGTAACTGGTTTATAAAACGACCATTTATATGGCATGGGATTGTTCTTGGATTCTTTAGTGGTGTTGTCGCTGTTTTTGCATTAGCGGGTACTTTAAAAATTATTTACGATTTTTGGCCTGCGTTTCAGGAAGAACTGCAAAATGTAACTCTGGACCTGGCTCTTTATGGAGTTATGTTAATAATTGCAATTTGTATTTCATGGTTCGCGACTCAATTTGCAGTTGGGAGATATTTAAGGTTAAAAATGGAGAAATTATATTATTAAATTATGGTAGATTCAAAAGAGAATTTTGTTTTCGGTAAGAAGAATTACATTGCGATAGCAATTGGCTTTTTTTTGGTTTTGTTAGGTTTTATTTTAATGTCCGGAGGAAAGTCTGATGACCCCAATATATTCAATGGTGAAGAGGTTTTTTCTTCTACAAGAATTACACTTGCCCCATTTACAGTTTTGCTTGGTTTCATTGTAGTAGGGATGGGTATTATGCTTAAACCTAAAAATCAGAATAAAAGCAACCCTGTTATTTCAAAGAATTAATGGGGGTTTTAGAGGCTATTTTAATTGGTGTAATTCAGGGCCTTACAGAGTTTTTACCAGTTAGCAGTAGTGGTCATATAGAGCTTTTTAAGGAAATTTTAAAAACAACAATTGAAGGAGAAGAGAATGTAATGTTTACTGTGGTTTTGCATGCTGCAACTGCTCTGAGTACAATTATTGTTTTCCGAAAAGAAATTGTTCAGATTTTAAAAGGATTGTTTCAGTTTACCTGGAATGACGAGTTGAAATTTTCATTAAAAATAATTGCATCAATGTTCCCGGCAGCTATTGTTGGTGTTGTATTCAAGGAAGAGATAGATGCTTTTTTTACAGGCGAAATTATGTTAGTTGGGTTGATGTTGTTGGTTACTGGTGCGGTTTTGTTCTTAGCGGATAGAGCAAAAAATACTTCGAAAGATGTTGGTTTACTGGAAGCGATTATCATAGGTGTTTCTCAGGCGATAGCCATTCTTCCTGGTATTTCAAGAAGTGGTGCTACAATAGGAACTTCAGTTCTTTTGGGTATTGATCGAACAAAGGCTGCTAAGTTTTCTTTTTTAATGGTTGTTCCTTTGATTTTTGGTAAAATGGCTAAATTAATTCTGGACGGAGAAATTTCTTTTCAATCCAATGATATTTTGGCTTATGGAGCCGGGTTCTCAGCTGCTTTTGTTGTTGGCTTGCTGGCCTGTACTTGGATGATAGCTTTGGTTAAGAAAAGTCAACTCAAATATTTTTCTTTTTACTGTTTTATAGTTGGAACAATAGCGATAGTTCATGCTGCCTTTTAATTTAATTTCCGATAAACCTTTAGAATCATACTCTGAGGAAGAGCTTAAAGCCGGCGTAGTTTTCTTTGTGGATAAACCTTTGGAATGGACTTCTTTTCAAGTAGTAAATAAGCTCAGGTGGGTTATCAGGAAAATACACAATATAAAAAAGATTAAAGTGGGACATGCCGGCACCCTTGACCCTCTTGCAACAGGCCTTCTAATAGTTTGTGTCGGAAAGAAAACAAAGGAAATTGAAGTGTTTCAAGGTCATGAAAAGGAATATACAGGGACAATATTGGTTGGTGCAACAACTCCTTCTTTCGACATGGAAACAGAGATTGATAAAACATATTCCGTTGAAAACATTACAGTAGCTGATCTTACAAAAGCAGCCGAATCTCTTACCGGAGATATTGACCAGTACCCTCCTGTTTTTAGCGCTGTAAAAATTGATGGAAAAAGAGCATACGAAAGTGCGCGAAAAGGAGAGAAAGTAAAAGTTAAACTTAGAAAGGTTAACGTCTCAAAATTTGAGATAGATACATCAGAGTTTCCAAAAATTCATTTTAGAATAGTTTGTAGTAAAGGAACGTATATTCGTTCTATTGCTTCAGATTTTGGAAAGGCATTAAACAGTGGAGCTTACCTTTCTTCATTAAGAAGGGAGCGAATAGGTCAACATTCTCTATAGAATAAAGAGTTCCAGTTGTTTTGTCTTTAAATTGCTTTACGACAGAAGAATATTTTATGAAAAACTCAAAATACTGGATTGAAAATTTAAGTCTTATACCTCACCCGGAAGGTGGATATTATAAGGAGGTTTACAGGTGTGATAAATTATTTCGACCAAAAGATTTTCCCGGACCTCGTAACTATATGACGAGTATTCATTTTTTGTTGGAAAAAGGAGAGGTCTCTCATTTTCACAGCATTAAATCAGACGAATTGTGGTGTTATCATGCTGGGGACTCATTAACCGTTGTTGTTCTTTATCCGGAGGGTACACTGAAGAAGTTAATAATCGGTCCAAATATTGAATGCGGTGAAGTTCTTCAGGCTGTTGTTCCCAAAGGTGCAGTGTTTGGTTCTAAAAGTAATGGAGAATATTCTCTGGTCGGCTGTATGGTTTCACCAGGATTTGACTTTAATGATTTTAAATTGTTTACAACCTCAGAATTGTTGAAGAAGTTTCCGAATTTCAGTGGTATCATAAAAGAGTTTTCAAGGGAGCGTTACTAATTGATTTAAATTCCTTATTTATTCCCGTGATTCACTAACTTTGAACAATGAGAAATTTACTAGTTCTACTGCCTTTAATTTCTTTCTTTTTAAGTGCTTGCCTGCCAATACAAAAGGAATCAGAGGAAATTTCTAAAGCGACTATAACTACTGTAGTCAAGGCTCAAAAGGTTGAATATCCATATCGCCCATCCGAAACAAGAATTTTTGATTTGATTCATACGGATTTAGATGTTAGGCCGAATTGGGAAAATCAAACTTTAGAGGGGGTTGCTGAACTTACGTTAAAACCTTATTTCTATTCATCTGACAAATTAGTTTTGGATGCAAAAGGGATGGTTTTAAGTAATGTGTCTTTGAAAATAAAAAATAGATTAACGCCCCTTAAATATGAATACGACTCTTTACAGTTGCACATTCAGCTCAACAGGGAATATACAAATCAGGATACTATATTAATTCAGGTTGGGTATACTGCTTTCCCGAATAAGCTTTCGGGAAATGGTAGTAAAGCAATTAATGATGATAAAGGGTTGTATTTCATTAATCCACATGGTAGAGATCAGGTAAAGCCTCGTCAGCTCTGGACTCAAGGTGAAACGGAGGCATCTTCCTGTTGGTTTCCTACCATTGATGCGCCTAATGAAAAATGCACTCAGAAAATTTCAATTTCAGTAGATACATCTTTAATTACTTTGTCAAATGGAACTCTGACATCTTCTATTATAAAAGGTGCATATCGTACAGATACCTGGGAGCAAAAACAACCTCATGCACCTTATTTATTTATGATGACTGTTGGTAATTTTGCAGTGATTAAAGATTCATGGAATGGTATGCCGGTGCATTATTACGTTCCTGAAAAAGATTCTTCCAATGCGAGAGGAGTTTTTGGAAACACACCGGAAATGTTATCGTTTTATTCTGATAAGTTGGGGTATCCATACCCCTGGGATAAGTACCATCAGGTTGTTGTTTCCGATTACGTATCCGGAGCTATGGAAAATACAGGAGCTGTCATTCATGGTAAATGGGTGTTTACATCAGCTCAGGAGAGAATTGATTACAACAATGAGGATGTTATAGCGCATGAATTATTCCATCATTGGTTTGGTGATTTGGTAACATGTGAATCCTGGAGTAATCTTGCTCTAAATGAGAGTTTTGCCACGTACGGCGAATATTTATGGTTGGAATATAAATACGGCAGGTATAGAGCTGACAAGCAATTGAGAGGAGATTATTTGGCTTATTTACCCGATACACCAAGGGTAAACCTTATTCGATATCATTATGATCACAGGGAGGATATGTTTGATCGTCATTCCTATCAAAAAGGAGGAAGAATACTCCATATGCTCAGAAATTTAGTTGGGGATGATGCTTTTTTTGCTTCTTTAAAGTTGTACTTAAATAACCGAGCATTCAAAACGGCTGAAGTTCATGATTTGAGAATGGCATTTGAAGAGGTGTCTGGCCAGGATTTAAATTGGTTTTTTAATCAATGGTTTCTGGATAAGGGGCATCCTGTTCTGGAAGTTAACTGGAATCATCTTGGAGATTCGTTAATTTTAAACGTTGCTCAGGTTCAGTCATTAAACCACCCGACGTTTAAACTACCTGTTGACGTAGATGTCTATTTTGGAGGGAAAGTCAAAAGGAAGAAAATATGGATTACAAAACGCAAAGAAAGCTTCGTTTTTAATGGATCAGGTGGTGCCGATGCTGTTAATTTTGATGCTGATAAGGTACTGTTGATGGAGTTGAATCAAACGCTTACACCGGAGGAAGCAATTGTTTTATTTAAAGAGTCGGATAATTACAGAACGAAATTAGAGGCTATGTTGCAAGTAAATAATGATACATCACTAACAACATGGGAGTTATACAGATTGGCATCAAAAGATAATTTTGATTCATTTAGAAAACTTTCGGTTTATTTCAGTACGAATATGGATTATGCAAAAACGGAAGAAAACAAATCTTATTTACTTGAAAAATATAATACGGATTCGTCTTCCAGTGTAAGGGTTGCCATTGTGAGCTCCTTATATAATATATGGAGAGACGATTCCAGTTTACTTTCATTTTATAAGAAAGCTTTGACGGATTCTTCAGTTAACGTTAAACTTACTGCATTAGATATTATCGATATTTTCGCCAGAGAAGATGCCTTATTGAGAGCTTATGAATTAGAAAAAGAAAAGGATCCAAGGATAATCAGGTATTTATCACGAATGTATTCTACTGTAAAAGATGAAAGTAAAACCAAGTGGTTTAACTGGGCCATTAAGCAAGTAGAGTCTGGAAATAAATCGTACGTTATTTCAAAATACTCAAACTATTTATTAGAGAAAGACAATGAAGTTGTTTGGAAAGTTTGTAAAAAACTTAAAGAAGAAGCTATCTACGAAAACAATAAAGATGTAAGGTATACTGCAGCTGTTGCAATTCACAAATTAAGAGAAAGAAATTTAAAGAGAATTGAGGGCATTCGAAAAGATATTGTAGATAAGAAAGAGGCCTCCTTGGGTAAGTCATATGATTTAAAGCTACTTAAGGAAAAACATCAAGAATTACTAAATCATGATAAAAGAATGGAGGAGTTGATTAAGGCGATATACAATCTGGAAATAAATAAAAATATCCGAGAGAAGTACGAGAGTAGAGGCCTGTTAAATACAGAGTTACCTCTGTTTAAAGAAATTATTGAGCCTTAATCTAAGATCAGTTGTTAATCGTAATTGATTAGTTAGAGCATTAGTTATGGAAGAAGAAAAATCATTAAACTTTATAGAGCAAATAATTGAACAGGATTTAGTATCCGGAAAACATAAGGAAATATATACTCGTTTTCCACCAGAACCAAATGGTTATTTGCATATTGGACACGCAAAAGCAATATGTTTAAACTTTGGTTTGGGGGAGCAATACAATGGAAAGGTGAACTTGAGGTTTGACGATACGAATCCAACAGCTGAAAAACAGGAGTATGTTGATGCTATAAAAGAAAATATAACGTGGTTGGGATTTAAATGGGAAAAAGAATTACATACCTCAGATCATTTTCAGCAATTGTATGAATATGCTGTTCAATTGATAACGCAAGGTGACGCATACGTATGCGAGCAGTCTGCAGAAGAGATGGCAAAATTCAAGGGAACACCAACTGATCCAGGACAGAACTCTCCATACAGAGATAGAAGTGTCGAACAGAACTTGGCACTTTTTGAAAAAATGAAAAATGGCGAGGTTGAAGAGGGAGCAATGACATTAAGGGCTAAGATAGACATGGCTCATTCAAATATGCATATGAGGGATCCTTTGATGTATAGAATTATTAATGAGCGTCATCATCGTACAGGATCAGATTGGGTAATATATCCAATTTATGATTTTGCTCATGGTGTTAGTGATGCTATTGAGGGAATTACTCATTCGATTTGTACATTGGAATTTGAAGTTCATCGACCATTATACGAGTGGTTTAACAATAAAATAAACACCCCTGCCAAGCCTCAGCAGATCGAAATGGCACGACTAAATATTTCCAATGCTGTAACCAGTAAAAGGAAAGTAAAAAAGCTAATTGATGAAGGTGTTGTATTTGGTTGGGATGATCCAAGGTTAACCACACTTGCCGGAATCAGAAGAAGAGGAATTCCAGCACAAGCAATACGAGATTTAGCAGACGGAATTGGTGTTTCCAAAAGAAATTCAATTACTGAAATGTCCAGGTTGGATTATTATACTCGTCAGGTTTTGAATAAAACTGCCAATAGAGTTATGGCTGTTCTGGATCCGTTGAAAGTGACCATTACCAATTTTGATGAAGGAAAAGTAGAAATGTGTGAGGCAAAGAATAATCCAGAGGACGAATCAGCTGGAACAAGGGAGATGCCTATCAGTAGAAATTTATACATTGAAAGAGCGGATTTTATGGAAGACGCGCCTAAGAAATTCTTCCGATTAACCAATGGAAAAGAGGTTCGTTTTAAGCATGGATATTACATCACTTGTAATGAAGTGTTAAAGGATGTTCAAGGGAATATTAAGGAACTTTTATGCACTTATGATCCAACAACAAAAGGAGGATGGAGCGATGATGGAAGGAAAATAAAAGGAACCATTCATTGGGTAAGCGCGGAACATGCTTTAAAAGCAAAAGTGAATCTTTACGAAGGATTATTCAACTCTGAAAATCCAGAAGAAGGCGGGAAAGATTTTATGGAGGATATCAATCCCAATTCTTTAGAAGTGATTGATGCTTTCGTTGAGCCATCGGTAAAAGATTTAGCTCCAGGAACAACTGTTCAGTTCGACAGAACAGGATATTTTTGTGTGGATAAAGATTCAACTCCCAACAACATCATTTTCAACAGAACAGTAACTTTACGCGATAAGAAAAAATAAAATAAAAAGGGGGATTTGTTATCTCCCTACCTTTTAATTATGAGTACAATTTGTTTGAACAACATTGAGGTATATGCTTACCATGGAGTTTTCGAGGTAGAGCAAAAAGTAGGGCAGTGGTATACCGTTAATCTCGAAATCGATGTTGACTTCTCAGAAGCGGCAATAAATGACGATTTAAAAGGAACAATTGATTATTCAAAGCTGAACGACATCATTCGAAAAGAAATGGCTATTAAATCTAAGCTAATTGAACACGTAGCTCACAGGATTGCGAACTGTGTTTTAGAGACTTTCTCCAATATCGAAGGGGGAACACTCTCCATAGCCAAAAAGAACCCACCTGTTCAAGGGGAAATGGAAAGTGTTGAGGTGGTAATTGAATTCTAGAATAACTTGAATTTAGTGACTGGATTTTTGCAATTTATAGCTGAATCAACTAAAAATATTTTGTAAAAAATATTCTGTTAAAGAGATATGGATTCAACCCCTTTTACTTCAGGGAACATCCTCATTAATAATCCTTCGATACCTTGTTTTAGAGTAACTGTTGATGATGGGCACCCGGAGCAAGCTCCTCTCAAGGCAACTTTTACTATACCGTCCTTGAATTCAACAAAGTCTATCGAACCTCCGTCGTTTTCAACGGCAGGACGAATATATTCGTTTAGGGCGTCAATTATTTTTTCATCCAATTCACCGGTTGAAACATTAAATTTTACGTCATCCCCTTTTTTTTCTTTTAGTTGTTCTTCTTTTATTGCATGCGGTTGTAAAGCACCTTCTTTAATAATTTCATTATCATCTCTCAAGTAGTCAGAAATAAAGTTACGTGTTTCCATAACTACCATGTCCCACTCTATTTTATCATTTTTAGTAACAGAGACGTAATTATTGGAGATGAATACATTTTCTACGAAGGGGAAATTCAAGATTGCTTCGGCCAATGGAGAACTAGAAGGATCATCACTGCTTGAGTAATCCAAAGGTGCTCCCGGGTTTAGTACTTTATTAACAACAAATTTCATGACATCCGGGTTTGGAGTCATTTCTGCGTATACAGTAATAGGTACTTTGCGAGCTGGCATAATTAATAGATTAGTTACAAAGATAATAAGACTAGTTTTTGAAAGCCAATTAATACTATTGAAATTACTGATACATCTTATAGGTAGGAAGTATTGGTAATGCCAAAAAAAAGGATTTTCAACGACAAAAGTTGTTAATTATAACTTATAAGAAAAACCAAAGCCTATGATTTCTTTAAATTGAGGTCTGGGACCATTAACCTCATTTATTCCGTCACCATTTTTATCGCTGGTAATTGTAATATCATCATCATAAATTAAGTTGGTGTTGATGGTTACGGTAATGAATTTGTTCACTTTCGTTAAAATTAATAGATCCCAGTTAATATCAATGTTTTCAGGGTTTTTTATATAGTTTGAAAACAATCCAAGTGAAGACGTCATTTTCACATTTTTCATGATTTCTTTTTTAAAATTACCTCTCAAATATCCTCCAACTTCATTTCGTATTATTTTATCTGGAGTAACCCCGAAAGCACCTGAATTAGAAAGTTTTTCGTCTAATACAAAGGTTGTTTTTGATGTAATTGGAGAAACAAAAAGAGTTAAAAATTCCTTGAATTTATAATTCATTCCCGCAGCACCCAATAAATATCCTGGTGCAAGAAAGGTAGATATTTGAATGGAATCATTTGGGTAATTAAATCCGTCTGTAAATTGGCTTTTAAAATTAATCAGCCCGGAGTAAAACCAATTTTCAGTCGCTTTTCTTCCATAAGTTGAGGTGAGTTCAATATTATCATCAGTCTTTTGGATGGATTCCTGGTTTTGTTTGAGTATACCATACCCCAAAACCAGATTGTTTTCCCAGGCACATTTTTTCCCTTTATAGGTTAAGTGAAAATTAGCAACACCATTACCTGATATTGAATTATTTCCCCCTGCTGCCCAATTTGTTAAGGTTACCTGACTAAAACCTAAATTAAACAATGCTCCTTTTTTCCACGACTTAACAGTGTCGGTTTTGGTTGCATTTTTGAGTTGGGTTTCAGCATCTGTGATTTGACCGCTTAGAATTCCAGACCAGCAAAAAATTAATAACAGGAATAAGTTTTTCATAAAACAAAATCAGCCAAATAGAGCCTATACATTTTTTGATATATGAATATCCATTTGCGGGAAAGGAATATTAAGCCCCTCTTTGTTGAATGCTTTGTAGACTTTTTCGTTCATATCAAATAAAACTCCACCATAGTTTGCAGCATCAACCCATACTCTTACTGTAAAATTAACCGAACTATCGGCCAATTCGCTAACAGCAATAAAAGGTTCCGGTTCATCTTTAATCCTCTCATCAGAATGTATAATGTCAAGTAAAACATCTCGGGCTTTATCAACATCATCACCATAGCCAATTCCAAAAGTCCAGTCAACTCTTCTGGTTTTTTCTTTCGAGAAATTAATTAGAGAACCCGTTGATAACCCACCGTTGGGAATTATTATGTGCTTATTGTCAGGCGTTTTTAAAATAGTATTGAATATCTGAATTTCGAAAACAGATCCCGTATGTCCCTGAGCTGTAATTACATCTCCTACTTGAAAAGGTTTGAAAACTAAAATCATTACCCCTCCGGCAAAGTTCTGAAGTGTTCCACTCAAGGCCATACCAATTGCTAAACCCGCTGCACCCAGTATGGCAATGAAGGAAGTCATTTCTATACCAAGCATACTAAGTACGCTAACTACAAGTAATGCTTTTAGTGTAATGTTTAATAAGCTTCTTAGAAAAGGTTGAAGGGATTGATCAAGATCTCTGGCTTTCATTAGAGCAGTTAAGCCCCTTGTGATTAATTTAATAATCCATAACCCAATGATTAATGAAACAATAGCTCCTGCGAGTCTATACCCGAAATCAATGGTATATGTCAAAACCGTTTTTATAATTTGATCCATATCGAATTAATTTTTACTTCGTAAAAGTACAATAATGGATTGTTTATTATGTTCTGATTGAAATTAAATTTATTCTAAAAAGCTTGCTTATTAGTACAACATCTTTGTAAGAAGAAAGGGAATTACTGTTCTAATGTTGGGTTTGTTTCACTTTTAGCAAGAATAATTTTACCCGTTTCATTTTCACCATCCTCACTAAATAATATAGCTAAGTTTTCGCCGTCATTTTTAATGTGGAGAGAAACCTGGGAATTTTCGCCGAATTCCATATCGATAATTCCGTTTTTCAAGGTGTAGGTTCCTGTTCTGTTTCCCGCTACCGGACTGTTAATATTTACATTGCCCTTGTTGAAAGATATTGTACCATCTTCAAACAAAGAAGTTATTGATTTAATCATTGCTTTATTTTGCCTGTTAAGCTCAGTCTTTCCTTTAACAAGTTCACTGAACTCCCAGTTTCCCTGGACTTTAACTTCTTTAGGGGGCTCACAGGATGTTGTGCATATCAGAGCCAAAAACACAATCGGAATTAACGTTCTCATTTTTTAAATTTTAAAGATTTGTTATTGTAAAAATACCTTTTTGTAAATAGGTTACAATAATTTTAATCAAGAACAATTTTAACAGGGACGGTATATAAGAGTGACACGGGTTTATCAAGTTGTTTTCCGGGAATTAATGGAGGAAGTTTTTGAACTGCTTTTATAGCAGCATTGTCCAGATGTTTATGAACTCCTTTAATTACCTTCACTTTTTCAACTTTACCTGTTGAACTCACAACAAATTGAACATATACTATACCCTCTAATCCCATTTCCTGCGCAATATCGGGGTAAACAAATGCTTCTCTTATTTTTTTATCAAACATTTGTCTTGTGCATCGATCCCTTTCAGAGTTATTTCCTGAGGCACAACTTTTGTAATGAGGCATGTTCTTGACAAAAGTCAGGGGAACGGCATCCAATTCCTCCGATTCTTCTTCTTCGGGACCTTCTTCGATTTCCATATCTTCCTCATCTTCATCGTCAAATTGTTCTTCTTCCACTTCCACATCATCTTCTACTATTTCCAGTTCTGGTTCTTGTGGTTTTTTTTGTGGCGGTGGCGGCGGCGGTGGCGGCGGCGGAACAACAGGTGCAATTAGCGGCGGTAAATCTTCCTGAACTTCATCAATACTCACTTTGAAATCGTAAGATACTTTATCGTAAGTTTTAAGCGTAAAGGTTAAGAAAACCAAACCAATAATACACACGAAACCAATTCCTCGGAATACATGTTTCACCTTCTCAAGGTTTGCTTTATCATTTTTTCTGTTTTCCATTAATAATTAGTTCTTCTTTTAGCTTTTTCAAAACGCCAATTTTGCGATAAAATTACTAAGTAAATCCATTGATTCATACCTGTTACAAATTCATAAAGTATAGTTTACAATAAATTAACATTTGATCGTGGTTTCAGAGGTCATATTAAGATGAGAAACATTATTTTCGTTTTTGCTGGAATTTTTTTTTTGATTTCCTTTACACTTTATGGAAGTAGTTTAATCATCAAATCTTTTATGGATTTTAGTTACATAGATTTAATTATATTAATTCCCGTTTTGTTTGGACTGTATAAGGGTTTTACAAAAGGTTTCATTTTAAGTTTGGCAACATTACTGGGTTTGTTATTAGGAGTTTATGGCGGTGTTAAATTTTCTTATATAACTTCTCGTTTTTTATTTGAAAAATTTGAGATAGAGATACCCTTACTTGCTTTTTCTATTACATTTTTAATATTGGTTGTAGGTGTTTACCTGCTGGGTAAATTATTAAGTAAGTTTGTTGATGTTCTGGCTTTAGGAATTGTTAATAAGTTAGCTGGTGCTGTTTTTGGAGTTGGCAAGATTCTTTTGATTTTGTCTGTTTTATTATTGTTGTTTGAAAATGTAAATCAAAAATTCACTTTAATAGAGGAGCATGAAATTGATAAATCTGAATTATATGGGTTTTTAAAGCAAACTTCTGAAATGGTATTTCCTTATTTTGAAGAGTTGAAGGAGAATACCACTAATTAAGTAGTTACAAAATATTTCAATTATTAAGTAATCGATTATCTTTGTAAAACATTTTAATTAATCATTCACAGACTTAGTCTGTTTTAAACTGAAATTATGGCTGAAGTAGCTACATTAAAAGAGCAATTTGAAGAAGCGAAAGCAAAGAATCTGGCACTCGATATGACCAGAGGTAAACCGGGTTCAGAGCAACTGGACCTAACATTGCCAATGTTGGATTTAGTAACGTCTTCTGATTATAAAACTGCAGCGGGAGCTGATTCAAGAAATTACGGAGGATTGGATGGTATTCCTGAAGCAAAAGAATTGTTTAAAGATTTTTTAGAAGTTTCCTCAACCAATGAAGTTGTTGTAGGGGGGAATTCATCACTTACATTAATGCATGATACAATTGCCAGGTGCCTTTCTCATGGAAATTCATCTTCTTCCATACCGTGGGGGAAATTAGATAAGGTGAAATTTTTATGTCCTTCACCAGGGTACGATCGTCACTTTGCAATCTGTGAACATTTTGGAATTGAAATGATTACCGTAGAAAATAAAGACAACGATTTGGATATTGAAAAAATTGAAGAATTGGTTGCCGGTGACGACTCAATAAAGGGAATTTGGGTGGTTCCTAAATATGGTAATCCTACGGGCACTTCAGTGTCAGACGATGTTGTTCAGCGTTTGGCAAAGATGAATGCTGCGGCCAACGATTTTAGAATATTTTGGGACAATGCGTATACTGTGCATCATTTGTCGGATGATATAGATGTTATTGAAAATATTTTTGATGCCTGTAAATCTGCTGGAAATCCTGACAGAGTATTTATTTTAGGTTCAACATCAAAAATAACATTTGCAGGAGCCGGTATTGCAGCAATAGGAGGTTCTGAGTCAAATATGAACTGGATAAGGAAACAATTATCCATTAGTACAATAGGTCCGGATAAAATTAACCAGGTAAGACATATGCGATTTTTTGGCGACTTTTCTGGTTTGAAGGAGCATATGAAAAAGCATGCTCTTTTAATACAACCAAAGTTTGAGGTTGTTAATTCTATTTTGGAAAATCGATTGGGTGGAAAAGGATTAGCAAGTTGGACAAATCCTAAGGGAGGATATTTTATTTCTTTAGATACCAATGAAGGATGTGCAAAAAGAGTTGTCGCATTAGCTGCTGAGGCCGGTGTAAAGTTAACAGCCGCAGGTGCAACCTTTCCTTATAAAAACGACCCCAGAGACACAAATATTCGATTGGCTCCAACATTACCTTCAATAGAAGAAATACAGCAGGCAATGGATATTGTATGTTTGTGCATTGAAATCGCTGACAGTGAAAAAAATGCTTAAAATAAATATCTTTTTAAAGAAGAAGGCCTACTTAAAAAGTGGGCTTTTTTATTTCAACAATCAATTGCTTTTGTTTGTAATCAGCAACGGATATTAGGATTATGAGGCTTAAAAAAAACATGTTTTTTGTAATATTATGCTTAGGTCAACTGGTTTTCTCACAGGAAGATACACTAACTGATAAAGTTCCTTTTTCTGTTGCATATTATGGCAACACCCTTGTTCATAAAGGGCTTAAATTAAGTGCAGACTGGATCTGGATGGAAATAAAAAAAACCAAAATAAGGAAAAAGGGAAAAAAAAGTATTCGTAAAAGACTTTACACTTCTCCAAATCTCTATTATTACAAACATATTAAATCACATGATGGTCTCCACTTGGGGTTGGATATACTTTGGAGGCGGTCAAATAGTAAAGGATGGTTTAGGGAAGTGGGTTCCGGTTATGGTTATTTAAGAATATATAATGTGGGAGATACTTATTCCTTAAACTCAGATGGGACCTCAGTTATCAATCATAAATATAAGTCAAGAGGGTATTTTACAGAAAATTTTTCATTTTCAACGGGACGTAAAATTCAACTTCAAAATAATTCATTTTTCACTCCGTTTTTACGTTTGAATACGGGGTTGGTTCATGATTATAATTCTGGTTTTATAGTGAATACATCTTTAGAGCTGGGGGTCAGATTTGTTCTCGCTTTTAATCCCGAAAGGGGTAAATATTTAAAAATCGAAAAAATTAAGGATAAGAAGAGGAAATGATAAAATATATTCATTTAGGTGTATTATTGATTTGTTTAATTTCTTGCAGAAAAACCGATTTAACCAAGGTTGATGAAGTATTCTGGGTGAGAACTCAAGGAGTAGATATGCCTGTTCATGTTCATGGAAACCTTACAAATTCAATAATTTTATTAATTGTTCATGGCGGACCAGGAGGAAGTGGACTGGATTATCGTAATGGAAAGTATACAGTTCCGTTGGAAAATAATTATGCCGTTGCATATTGGGATCAGAGGGGTCAAGGTATGAGTCATGGGAAATATACCGATGCTGATTTAACTCTTGATAATATGGTGTCTGACCTTGATGCTGTTGTTAGAGTTTTAGGTAACAGATACAAAAACACCAGAATTGTTGTTCTGGGCCATTCTTGGGGCGGAACTTTAACGGCGAAATATATGGTTTCAGATAAAGTGAATAGTAACGTTGTAGCTTGGATTGAATCAAATGGAGCGCATGATATACCTAAATTAAATCGTGATGCTGTTAATATGTTTGAGATTGTTGCCAATGAGCAAATAGCATTGGGAAATAATATTTACAACTGGAGTGATGTTTTAGACTGGACCAGTTCAATTGATATAAATAATATATCGGAGTCAGTGTCTGTTGAGATAAATACTAAAGCATTTGAAGCTGAAAATTGGCTTACGGATGATGGTGTTTTGAAATCTTATGAATCAGGAGGAAATGAGGTTCCGCTTCTAACAGGACCAGTAAATCCGTTAACTTCATATATATCAGGATTGACTACAAATTACAAGTTGTCTCCTGAAATAGAGAAAATTTCTTTAACTGATCAGCTTTATAAGGTAACAATTCCAACATTAGTTCTTTGGGGCAGATATGACTTTGTTGTTCCTCCAACACTGGGTTATGATACCTATAATAACATTAGTTCAACAAAGAAAGAAATTGTGATTTTTGAAAAATCGGGTCACTCACCAATGTCTAATGAATGGGAACCTTTTTCTGACGCAATCATTTCCTTTATAGACTCTTTGTGAGTAGAATTTTCTTTTTTCTCAGTTAGTAAAAATCAATTCAATAAAATTGGATATCTTGCAGTCAATGAAATTTGAAGAATTTGATTTAGCTCCTGAAATTATTGAGGCAATTTCTTACATGGGTTTTGAAACAGCCTCGCCCATCCAGGAAAAAGCAATACCAGCTGCAATAAAAGGAAAAGATGTTTTAGCCGTAGCCCAGACCGGTACAGGGAAAACAGCAGCTTTCACATTGCCTGTATTGCATAATATCCTGCAAAATAAGATAAAGGGAACGAGTACTTTAATTATTACGCCTACTCGTGAAATAGCTCTGCAGATTGATCGTCAAATTCAGGGGTTTTCCTATTTTTTAGGAATTAATTCTCTTGCAATATATGGAGGAGGCGATGCTGATGAGTGGGAACAACAAAAGAAAGCGTTAAGAGATGGTGTTGAAGTAATTGTAGCTACACCAGGTAAATTACTTTCTCATCTAAATATGAATTATGCTAAAACTGATAAGATTCAACATTTGATTTTGGATGAAGCTGATAGAATGTTGGACATGGGATTTCTGGAAGATATAAAGAAAATTATTTCAAAAATTCCCGGGAAAAGGCAAACGTTAATGTTTAGCGCCACTATGCCACCGAAAATTGAGGGTCTGGCAAAACAAATTTTGAATGAACCTGAACATATTAGTATTGCAATTTCAAAACCAGCAGAAGGGGTTTTTCAGGGAGTTTATCTGGCGTATGAAAATCAAAAAACTCCTTTAATTAATCATTTGATAGCTGATCAGGAAGAATATAAAAGTATACTGGTATTTACATCAACAAAGAAAAAAGTAAGTGATATTGTTCGAGGACTTAGAAATAAAAACTACAGAGTAGAGGCAATATCTTCCGATTTTGAGCAAAGTATACGGGAGGATATCATGTGTGATTTCAGGGCCAACAAAATAAGGGTGCTTGTAGCTACAGACGTAATTAGTAGAGGTGTGGATATTCCTGATATTGATTTAGTAATTAATTATGATGCTCCGGGAAATGCTGAAGAGTATGTTCATAGAATTGGAAGAACAGGGAGGGCAGGTGCAGACGGAGTTGCACTAACATTAATTAACGAATTTGACATGGAGAAGTTTGATGACATTGAAAAGTTGATTGAAAAAAAGGTTTATCGTGCTCAAATGCCTGATTTTATAGGTGAAGGTCCGGAGTGGAAAGTTCGTATTAAACGAAATAAAAAAGGAAAAAGGTCATATGGAAAGTAATCTTAAACTGGATTGTTATCCTAAAAACTTTTTTTGTCAGGCACATTTAATTTTATCTACTCTTCTTTGATGTCTTCCTCCTTCGAATTCGGTTTCCAGGAACGCACTTACGATTTCCAGGCCAAGTTCTTCAGTGATGTATCTTGCAGGAACAGCCAAAATATTGGCATCATTATGAAGTCTTGTCATTTCAGCCAATTCAGAGTTCCAGCATAGTCCTGAACGTATTCCCTGGTATTTGTTGGCAACCATATTTACACCATTTCCACTTCCACAAATAACAATTCCGAATTTAAATTCTCCTTTTTCTACCTCCTTAGCTAATGGATGAACATAGTCCGGATAGTCACAACTTTGACTCGAATAGGGACCAAAATCTTTCACTTGATATCCGTTTTCTTCCAGTTTTTTGATGACTTTAGATTTTAAGTTGAATCCCGCGTGATCGCCTCCAATTGCTATTTTCATTGTTTTCTAATATTAGTTGTTATAAAAGTAGTTATTTTAGTATCGATTTGATACTTAAAAAGCGTTTTATTATCACTTGGGTTTTATTTGGAATTACTATTTCTTTAATACCTTTCTATTCTTTTCTTGAAAGATTTTTTCTGGCATTCTTGGTTATTGCTTTTGCTTGCTTTTCAATTACCTTACAATATATTATTCAACGTATATTTTTTAAGGAAAAGCACACTTTGAATACAAAAAAAAATCACCTCATGAAGCAATTAAAAAAAGATTTATTTTTCTCATGCTTAATAGGTCTTTTTCAGGTTGCTGTTCTGATTTTTATTGGTTTTGCTATTATGCCCACATCCTATGATTTTGAGAGATTCAAATTTTATGCTCTAATTGTGGGTTTCTTACAACCTTTCATTTTGAATTTTTTATATCGTTCATTTTATTTAATTCAACAGAATACGTTTTTAAAAAAGGAAGTGCATAGTTTTAAAAAATTATCGAAGGTTACACAGAAGAAAACACTGCAGGATCTTGTAAGTCCACATTTCCTATTCAATTCCTTGAACACTGCAGCTAGTATAACTTCGGAAAATCCCGGTGAAGCTGTTGAGTTTGTAAACAAGTTGTCTGATTTGTATGAGTTTATCCTAAAAAACAATGAAAATCAGCTAATAGAATTGAGGGAGGAGTTGGAAATAGTGGAGAAGTATGGTTTTTTAATTCAAACCAGGTTTGGTGATTTTTTCTGCATAAATATTAAAATTCCGAAAATGTATTTTAGTGTCTTAATTCCTCCATTAACTTTACAAAATCTTGTTGAAAATGCTGTGAAACATAATTCTGTTACACGAAAAAAACCTTTAACACTAACTATAGAAATCGAAGGTGAATATATTATTGTTGAGAATAATATAAACCCGAAGAAAACCTATAAAAATGAATCTACCAAACTAGGATTAAGTTATATAAAAAGTCAATTTCAACAATTCTCTTCAAATGAAATTCGTGTAGTTCAAAATCATGATCGATTTAGAGTTGAGATTCCTGTGATTCATCAAACATTGGCTTAACATGACGAAGTTTTCAATTTAGTTTATAAATTAGTCCCACCAAAGTTGCAAAAAGTTGAAAATTCTTATCATTGAAGATGAAATACCAGCCGCTAAACGTCTGGAAAAGCTAATTCATGAATGTCGTCCTGATTCTGAAATTCTCGATGTCATTGATACAGTTGAGGATGCTTTGGAGTGGTTTAGAGTTTGCGATGAACCAGATTTAATAATTTCAGATATTCAATTGGCTGATGGAGTGAGTTTTCAGATTTATGAAGAACTGGATTTAGAATGCCCTATAATTTTTGCAACCGCTTATGATCAGTATGCGATAAAAGCTTTTGAGCTCAATTCAATAGATTATTTATTAAAACCGTACAGTAAAACTGCTCTTCAAAAAAGTTTTGATAAGCTTGATAAATTTCTGTCAATTCAACAAAAGTCACTTAAAGAGTTAAACATAGGTACTTTAATTAATCAGGTTTCTAAAGGCAGTGTTTACAAACAAAGGTTTTTAATTTCCAAGGCGGACGCATTAATACCAATATCAATAGAAGATGTTGCTTACATATATACTGAGGACAAAGCGGTGATGATAAAAACCATTGAAAGTAAAAGCTTTTTTATCAATTACTCGTTGGATGATTTGGAGGCGCAATTGGATCCTGCCAAATTTTTTAGGCTAAACAGGCAGTTTATAACCAGCGTTAGGGCTATATCGAAAATTTCACAATATTTTAATGGGAAGTTGAAAGTGGAGTTGAATCCACTTCAACAAGGAAAGATTATTGTTTCCCGAGCGAAAACACCGATTTTTAAAAATTGGCTGGAACAATAGAAAAGTCTTTGTTTTTGGACCACTTCTTCAATTTATGATTAAAGTTAATAAAAATGTCATCTGATTTTGATAGATTTAAATCTCTTTGTTTTTCGCTGAAAACAATACTTGTTTACTTGTTATTTGTGCATTAGTTTTGTTTAAGAAAAGCAACTTTTTTGAACAAGATACCTACAACTTTTTCGATAAAAGATTTGGAAAATCTTTCGGGAATTAAAGCGCATACCATCAGAATTTGGGAAAAGCGCTATAACATCCTTTCTCCTGAGCGGACAACAACCAACATAAGACTATACAATCTTGAAAATCTACAAAAGCTATTGAACGTTGCTTTTTTATATAATTCGGGATTGAAGATATCAAAACTTGGTAAGCTTTCGAACGATCAGATTAAACAAGCTGTTAAAGATTTCGCAGAAAAAAAGGCGGACAAAAATTACTTTTTAGACGAGTTGAAGTTGTCGATGTTTAGTTATGATCAATTTAAGTTTGAACAAACATACAATGTTATGTTATCGGAGATGTCTTTTCGAGAAGTGTTTTTAGATGTTTTTGTTCCTCTTCTTGAGTTTATAGGTTTACAATGGTTATCGGATAGTATAACTCCGTCTCATGAGCATTTTATCACGAGCTTAGTTATGCAAAAGCTATTAATCAATACTGAGCGTGTTCAGTCCATCCGACCGGATAAAAGTAAGGTATACGTTTTGTTTCTTCCTGATGATGAAATTCATGAATTGGGTTTAATGTATGTGAATTATGAATTGTCGAGGGCAGGTCATCAAACAATTTATCTTGGGCCCAGCGTGCCCATTGGAAGTTTGGAATCAATTATTTCATGTTATTCTGATGTTTCTTTCGTTTCCTACTTTACAGTTTTTCCAACCAAATCTGAGGTAGATACCTATTTGGAAGAAATTGATAGTAAGATATTAATTAAGAATAATCTGACTTTAAGCATACTTGGTAGGAATGCAAGAGAAGCAACCTTTAGAAGCGAAAGAATAAAAGTGTTTAATAAAGTTGATGATTTATTAAACAAAATGATTGAGTAAATTTGTATTTTTGGTTTAGGATTTCTTATTTTGTTAGGTAGATGCAGAGTATTTCAATTATAGGATCGGGTTTTTCATCGCTATCGGCTGCTTGTTACCTTGCCAAAAAAGGGAACAAAGTAAGAGTTTATGAAAAGAATGATCAGTTAGGAGGTCGTGCGAGAATTTTGAAGTATGAAGGGTTCACTTTTGATATGGGGCCAAGTTGGTACTGGATGCCTGATGTATTTGAGAATTTTTTTGCCGACTTTAATAAAAAAACCTCAGATTATTATCAACTAGTAAGGTTAAGTCCGGCCTACAAAGTTTTCTTCGATGATTATAAGGGTATTGAAATACCTTCAGGTTTGGAGGAAATCATCAGTGTTTTCGAGAGAGAGGAAAAAGGAAGTGGTGAAAAATTAAAAACATTTATGGCCGACGCTGGTTACAACTACAAAGTCGCCATAGAAAAAATAGTCAACAAACCTGGTTTAAGTCCACTAGAGCTGGTTACTCCCGAGACTGTTAGCAAAATAAATCAATTTTTTACGAGCATAAGCTCAAAAATCCGAAAGAAATTTAAAAGTCCAAAGTTAATTCAAATACTCGAGTTTCCTGTTTTGTTTTTAGGAGCAAAACCTCAGGATACCCCTTTGTTTTATAACTTCATGAATTATGCAGATTTTGTCTTGGGTACCTGGTACCCGAAAGGAGGCATGGTAAAAATAGTTGAGGCCATGGTTGAGTTAGGCAAAGAATTGGGTGTGGAATATATTACAAAAGCGGATGTAACGAAAATAAATACAGAAAAAGGAGTTGTTAAGGGCATTACCGTTGGAGATGAGTTTATTTCCTCGGATATAGTTTTAAGTGGCGCTGATTATGCACATACTGAAACACTTTTGGAAAATAATATGAAACAGTATTCTGATGCATATTGGAATAAAAAAGTATTTGCACCTTCCTCGCTGCTCTTCTATGTCGGATTTGATAAAAAGTTAGTGAACGTTCGACATCACAATTTATTTTTTGATAAAAGCTTTGATAAACACGCTGAAGAAATTTATGACCATCCACAATGGCCAAAAGATCCTCTTTTTTATGCCAGTTTTCCAAGTATTACTGACAATTCTGTATCTCCCGAAGGAAAAGAATGTGCATTTTTCCTGGTTCCTTTAGCTCCAGGTTTAAAGTACAATCAAGATTTACTGGAAAGTTATTTCAAAGTTATCCTTAAAAGATTAGAAGAACAAACCAATCAGAAATTACAAAAACACGTTTTATTCAAAATACCGTTTTGTGTTGAAGATTTTAAAAAGGATTACAATTCCTATAAAGGAAATGCATACGGAATGGCAAATACCTTAAAGCAAACCGCTTTTTTGCGTCCGGGCATAAAAAGTAAAAAAGTTAAAAACTTATTTTTTACTGGTCAATTAACCGTTCCTGGTCCTGGTGTTCCACCGGCATTAATTTCGGGTAAAATTGTATCAGAACAAATTAGTAAAGAAACCTTAAAAATACCTGTGTCATGATTCATTTATTCGATGAGGTTGCCTATGAATGTTCTCAGAAAGTAACCAATGGTTACAGCACTTCTTTTTCATCAGCAGTCAAAATGTTGGCGCCTTCAATCCGTCCAGCCATTCATTCGATTTATGGTTTTGTGCGATTTGCGGACGAGGTGGTTGATACTTTTCATGATAAGGATAAGAAATTATTACTTGATAAGTTTGAATGGGATTTTTATCAGTCCCTAGAAATGGGAATAAGTCTTAATCCTGTTCTACATTCATTTCAAAAGACAATAAAGCAATACAATATTGATATTGAATTGGTTGAAGCCTTCTTAAAAAGCATGAGAATGGATATAGAGAAGAAAGATTATACAACACAGGATGAGTATGAAGATTATATCTATGGTTCAGCAGATGTTGTAGGCCTCATGTGTTTAAAAGTTTTTGTAGATGGTAGTGATAAAGAGTATGAAAAATTAAAGCCGACTGCTATGAAATTAGGATCTGCTTTTCAAAAAGTTAATTTTTTAAGAGACTTAAAGAATGACGCTGAAATTTTGGAAAGAAGCTATTTTCCAGACGTTGATTTGAAAAATTTAACCCCTGATGTAAAAGCTAAAATTGTTTCAGAGATAAGTGCTGATTTTGATGCTGCATATGAAGGAATAAAGCAGTTACCCGCATCTTCTAAGTTTGGTGTTTACACAGCGTATAGGTATTACAGACAACTACTTAAGAAGCTTCAGAAAACTCCTTCAAACAAGTTGATGGACACCAGGATTAGAGTTAATGATTATCATAAGTATGGGCTTTTGCTTCAATCTTATCTTAACATAAAATTAAATATTGTTTAGATTGTTTTTATGGAGGAGCCATTAGTTGTTCATGTAAATTCCAATGATGAGGTTTTGGGATTTTATCCCAAAATGCTTGTTCATGAAAAGGCAATGCTTCATAGAGCTGTTTCAATATTAATATTCAACTCAAAAGGAGAATGGTTGCTGCAGAAAAGAGCTAAATCCAAATACCACTCTGGAGGTTTATGGACAAACGCGTGTTGCAGCCATCCTTACCCTAAAGAAGATGTTAAAGTTGCTGCCGAAAGAAGATTAGTGGAAGAAATGGGAATGACTGTTGAATTGGAAAAGTCTTTTGATTTTATTTACAAAAAAGAACTTAATAAAGGTTTAACAGAGCATGAATTTGATCATGTTTTTATTGGTTCTTCTGATGTTTTGCCTAAATTAAATTCTGAAGAAGCTGAAGACTGGACATATTTATCCTTGGAAGAGTTAGAATTGAGCATGAAAATTGAACCGGAATCCTACACGGAGTGGTTCAAAATTTTATTTCCAATTGCAAAAGTGAAAATTTTAAAAGAGGCCATATGATATTCTGGATTGTACTGTTCTCAACGTTTTGTTTAATGGAAGGAGTAGCCTGGTTTACTCATAAATATATAATGCATGGATTTTTGTGGAGATTGCATAGAGACCATCATACGCATGAGAACAAAGGGTTTTTAGAAAAAAATGATAGTTTTTTTCTGATTTTTGCATTACCTGGAGCATTTTTTACTGTTTTTGGTTCAATGTTTTTCAATGATGTTCTTTTGGCTGTAGGATTAGGTATTACCGCATATGGTTTAGCTTATTTTTTAATTCATGATGTTTTTATTCACAGGAGATTTAAGTGGTTGAATAAAGCAAATGGTTGGTATTTTAAAGCGATTCGTCGAGCCCATAAAATGCATCATATACATAAAGGAAAAGAGGACGGGGAGTGTTTTGGAATGTTGTGGGTCCCTTTTAAGTATTTAAGATCTCCTAAATCCAAGTAGATTGAAAAAAGCCATTGTAATAGGAGCCGGAATCGGTGGTCTTGCTGCCTCAATTAGATTACAAGCTAAGGGATATCAAGTTTTGGTTTTTGAATCGAATAGTTATCCCGGAGGAAAATTAACTCAAATTGGAAATGAAGAATATAGGTTTGATGCAGGCCCTTCTTTATTTACAATGCCAGAAAAAGTTATCGAACTTCTAAAAATTAAAGGTAGTGAGTCACCTGTTTTTAAATATCAGAAGTTAGATGAGGTTTGTAGATATTTTTATGAAGATGGAACGGTTGTGAGAGGATTAGCCAATGGAGATTTATTTGCAAAAGAAATTAAAACAAAATTAGGCGTTTCAGAAAATATTGTAAAAAAATATCTAATAAAGAGCAAGTTCATTTTTAATTCTGTGAATGGTTTGTTTCTGGAGAAATCATTGCATAAAATAAAAACGTATTTATCTTTAAAAACGGTTCTTTCATTAATAAAGCTTCCTTTTCTTAATATTGGTAACACAATGAACGACATCAATAAAAAGAAACTGGATAATCCTAAACTCGTACAGTTATTTAATAGATACGCAACATATAACGGATCGAATCCTTATGAAGCTCCTGGTATACTTAATTTAATTCCTCATCTTGAATTTGGTAGGGGCGCTTTTTATCCTGAAAATGGTATGCATTCAATAACAAAAAGTCTTTATCAAAAAGCAAATTTACTGGGCGTGCAGTTTCACTTCAATTCCAATGTCAGTAATTTAAACACTAAGAACTCAAAAGTGGAATCTATTGAGGTTGATGGTAAAAAATATGAAGCAGATTTATTTGCAAGTAATATGGATGTTGTTCCCTTCTACAAAAAATTATTACCAAATGAAAAGCAACCTAAAAGAGTTATCAAACAAGAGCGTTCCAGTTCTGCACTCATTTTTTATTGGGGGATAAAAAAGGAGTTTAAAGAACTCATATTGCACAATATATTGTTTAGCAACAATTACAAAGATGAATTTCATTATATATTTAATAAATCGGATGTTTATCATGACCCTACAGTTTATATAAACATATCTTCAAAACTATCTCCTGCTGATGCGCCAATGGCAAAAGAAAATTGGTTTGTAATGATAAATGTTCCAGGAGATAAAGGGCAAAATTGGGACGAAATTATCTCAATATGCAAAAGGAATATAATTAATAAAATAAATAAGAATTTCAATATTGATCTGGAGCCTTTGATTGAATTTGAAGATGTCTTAGACCCCAGGTTAATAGAGAAAAAGACGGGGTCTTATCAGGGGTCTTTATACGGGACATCGTCCAATCAGAAAAAGGCGGCTTTCTTTCGTCACCCAAACTTTAGTAAAGAACTAAATAACCTATATTTTTGTGGTGGTTCAGTACATCCCGGTGGAGGGATTCCTTTAGCGTTGTCATCTGCGAAAATTTTAAGTGAATTGGTCGATTGATGCTTTCAAAAAAAAATATTATTCCTCTTGTTCTTTTGGCTTTTCATACCATTGGAATTATTGGTCTTGCTGTTCCCGAGTTAAGAAGTGAGTTTCTGGATTTAACTCCCATGAATTTATTGCTTACAGCAGTTTTGTTAACTTGGGGATTGGGCGTTTATAATGTAAGATTGCTTCTTGCAATTGTATTAGCGTACACGTTTGGTTATTTAATAGAAGTAGCAGGTGTTGCATCAGGAATATTGTTTGGGGAGTATCAATATGGAAAACCGCTAGGTTGGAAACTGTTTGATGTGCCTGTAATAATTGGGGTGAACTGGTTTATATTGTCTTTTTCCTCCCTTGGATTGATTGGCCGTTTTATTTCAAATTCATTCATCAAAAATATTGTTGCATCATTGTTAATGGTGATATTGGATGTTCTTATTGAACCTGTTGCAATTCAACTGGATTTTTGGAATTGGAAAGAGATAGAAGTTCCTCTACAAAACTATATCATGTGGTTTTTTTCTGCTTTTATGATAAATGGAGTTGTGTCTACTCTTTTAAAAGAAATAGATTTTAAAACAAGTGCCTTTGTTTTTGGAGCTCAAGTGTATTTTTTTACAATTCTAAATTTAATTCTATAATGGGGTTTTTAGAATCAAAATACTTGTATTTAGGCGTTTTAATTTTTACGATAAGTTATCCACTCTTTCAAAGTTTTGAGTGGCGAATTTCCTTTTATAAAAATTGGAAACCTCTTTTTTTATCCTGTTTTGTAATGATGTTGGTATTTATTCCCTGGGATATATGGTTTGCCAGCCAGAGTGTTTGGTGGTTTAGAAAAGAGTATATTTTAGGAGTTGAGGTTTTTCATTTGCCAATTGAAGAATGGTTATTTTTTATAATAGTTCCTTATGCATGTGTATTCATTTATGAAGTATTAAATTTTTATGTGAAGAAAGATATTTTAATTTCGATTGCTAAACCTTTTTATCTTGTTTTTGGACTGTTATTACTTATTTCCACAGCTTTATACTTTCCCAGGTACTATACTTCAATAACTTTTGGAACAGCAGGATTAGCTTGCCTGATAATTGCTTTTACAGGACCTCGATGGGCAGGAAGATTCTTATTAACGTATTTTGTCTCTTTTATACCATTTGTACTTGTAAATGGCGCTTTGACGGGCTCTTTCACAAAATTTCCAATTGTAAATTATAATGCCCGGGAAATTATAGGTTTTCGAATATTTACAATACCTGTAGAGGATAGTGTATATAATTTTTTAATGTTGCTGATTGTGATTTCTTTTTTTGAAAAATATAGAGTTTTTAAAACATATTGATGACTTTTTATTACTGAAGTAACTCTTTTAAATCGACAAGAATAAACATTTGTTAAACATTGATTTCAAAGGAAATTATTTTTTAATAAGTTCATAAGTAGCCACGTGCTGTAATGGGTTGCAAATATTGCTTATTTAATTATATGTCTTTGTTCTTGGGTATAAAATTTTTACATTTGCACCGTTTCTAAAACAAGGTTATACATGAAGTTATCAGCTTTTAAATACGATTTACCGGAAGAATTATTAGTTAAATATCCAGCAACTCATAGAGATGAGTCTCGTTTGATGGTTGTTCATAAGGATACAGGTAAAATTGAACATAAAATTTTTAAGGATGTTTTAGGTTATTTTGAAGAAGGTGATACGTTTGTATTTAATAATTCAAAAGTATTTCCGGCGAGAATGTATGGTAAGAAGGAGAAAACAGGCGCTAAAATAGAGGTTTTCCTGTTGAGAGAACTGGACTCAGAAAGTAGATTGTGGGATGTTTTAGTAGACCCGGCAAGGAAAATTAGAATTGGAAATAAATTATACTTTGGTGAAAATGAAGAGTTTGTCGCTGAAGTTATTGACAATACCACTTCAAGAGGAAGAACGTTGAGATTTTTGTACGATGGTCCATATGAAGAATTTCGAAAGAAATTATACGATTTAGGTGAAACACCAATACCAAAATATTTGGACAGAGAACCTGAATTTGAAGATATAGAGCGATATCAAACAATTTATGCCAAGGAAGAAGGTGCTGTGGCAGCTCCTACTGCAGGATTGCATTTTTCACGTGAATTACTGAAGCGTTTTGAAATAAAAGGTATTGATTTTGCGGAGTTAACTTTACATGTTGGCCTGGGGTCTTTTCGAATGGTTGAAGTGGAGGATTTAACCAAGCATAAAATGGATTCAGAGGAAATTATTATCCCTCAATCTGCTTGTGATATTGTAAATAATGCAAAGGGCAGTAAAAAACGAATATGTGCCGTTGGAACAACGGTAATGCGATCAATTGAAACCTCAGTTTCTACTTCTGACACATTGAAACCTTATAAAGGGTGGACAAACAAATTTATTTTCCCACCATACGACTTTGCTGTAGCTGATAGCATGATTACTAATTTTCATATGCCAGAGAGCACCTTACTAATGATGACGTGTGCTTTTGGTGGTTATGATTTAATAATGGAAGCATATCAAGAGGCTATAAAAGAGAAGTATCGATTTTACTCTTACGGAGATGCTATGTTAATATTGTAGTTAAAGAGATAATTTTTTAAAACTTATAAATCTGGGTCAGCCAAAATATAATGGCTTTTTTATTTGTTTTTTAAAGTAATTTTACCGCAGTAAGAAGGGCCTTCTTGATGAAGAACTTCGAAATCATATTTTAGTGGGAGTATTTCTCTTAGTTTTTTTGCGTCGTAATAAGCCCAATTGAACCAATCGTCTTTAATTTTTTTATAACTGAGCTGGAATTTGACAAATCCGATGTATTCAAGATTCAAGGGTATTAGAATACTTCCATCTGCTTGCTCGTAGCAAAAACTTATATCGGTAGAATCAAATAATATTTGTCCTCCGGGGTTTAATGATTCAAATGATTTCTCAATGGTTTTATGAAATGAATTGAAGTCTCCGCCAATTCCAATTCCATTCATCATAAAAAGAATGGAATCGTATTTTTCGTTTGATTTCCATGAAAAGAAATCTTCTTGAATAATTGATTTAACCCCTCTCTTGGAGGATACTTCACAGAGTCCTGGAGAGTAATCTAGTAAAGTAGAATGTATTCCTTTTTTTTGCAGATAAAGACAGTGACTCCCTGCACCACCACCAACGTCAAGTGTTTTTCCTTTTACATTATCGAGTGCGACTTGTTCGCACTTAGGCATCTCATTATAATCACGAAATAGATGCATAACGGGAATTATGTCATCTTCCATCGTTTTCGATTCAACATAAATAAATTCATCAGACACTCCTTTCAAAAAATCAAGGCATGCTTTGCCAAATGCGTCCATATTAATAATATTACTGTGCAAATTTAACTTTTAAACATTATAATTGTGGATTAAACATTTCATGAAATAGAAAGTTAGTCATTAAACTATGTATCATTGTAACAGTGCTATGCGTTTAATTCAATTCCTTTTTTTATTTCTTTTCCTTCTTTGTAAAGGTTTTACTCAAAATGGGCCAGATGTTGTTCTACCTGATACAACAAAACCTCTGTACAAAAAGGTAATGATTATTCCCTTTGAGGAAAATATGTACTTATGTGGAGTTCAAACGCATTTAGCTCGGGAAAGTCGAAAAACGCATAATGAAATTGTTCAATTTTTTCGTGAGTCAACTGTTTTAGAACTTCAAAATCAATTTTTATACAGATACAATACAGTTTCTTTATTGCATTACAATGACACGTCAAGGGACCTTTTTAAGGCTTATGATGCAATTGCTTACAAATTTGAAATAGCACCTTCTTTAGAAAAGGAGGAAGAAACAACTAAAAAACCTATTGATAAAGCCAGGAGTTTATTTAAAAAGAAAGAAGAGAAATCATCAAAGTTGCAACGGGGGGCTACTAATAACGGGCAAATTGTTTCTTTAAAAAATACAGATCAGAAATTCGCCAGTGTAATTGTAAGAAAGAAAGAGAATATTACTTATTTGAGTAATAAGTATCATGCAGATTTGTTTGTGTATGTAACTGAGTTTGATATAGAGAATGATATGAGTGATCCATCAGCTTTTGTAAATGGGGAATACAAAAGGTTATTAAAATTACACTTTAGTATGGTAAATAAGGATGGTAAAATTGTTGAAAAAGGACTTGTTTCGACACCCTTTCCAAATAATCAAAATAATATATACAAGATTCGGACTTTATATCTCCCTATGGCCGCAAAGAAAATGATGGATAGATTACCCTATACTCCAAAACCAATGGTAGATGACAAGAAGGGAAAGGGCGTAAATGAAGTAGATAAGGTTAGAAGATAGCTAATTTCATTTACCGTTAAACTCACTCATTACTCTTTGAATAGGATTTGTTGTAAATGATTTAATAAGGTCTGAAATAATTTCTATGCGCTCCCGAAGCCCCTTTTTTTCTTCAGGGTTCCATTCCCCTAAAACATAATCAACTTGTTGGCCTTTATTAAACTCTGAGGCAATTCCAAATCGAACTCTTGCATAATTAGGATTTCCTAAAACTTCCTGAATGCTTTTTAATCCATTATGGCCACCATCACTGCCCTTACTTCTTAGCCTTATCTTTCCAAAGGGTAGGGAAAGATCATCTGTAATTACTAGAACTCTTTCTTGATTTATTTTTTCTTGCTGCATCCAATACCGAATAGCCTTACCTGATAAATTCATATAGGTAGAGGGTTTTAGACAAACCAGAGTTCTACCTTTGTGTTTTATCTGTGCAACATCTCCTAAACGCTCTGTCTTAAAAGAAGAATTGGATGCATCCACAAATGCATCCAATACCTTAAAGCCAATATTATGGCGTGTTTCTTTGTATTCAGAACCAATGTTACCTAATCCAACGATTAAGTATTTCATAATGAATTATCTTATGCTTCTTATGCTTCTTCTGCTTCTACTGCTTCATCTGAAGATGTAGTCATTCTTGCAGCTCTGGTTACTTGAACTCTTGCAACAACAGCACCAGGTGCATTTAATATTTTGTATCCTTCCGCTTCTGGAATGTCTTTTACTTGTATAGAATCACCAAGTTCAAGAGCTTCGACATTTACAGTAATTGTTTCTGGAATAGAATCTGCAGCACCTTTTACTTTTAATTTTCTTAAGATTACTTGAAGTGCTCCTCCCCCAACAACACCTGGAGCTAAACCTTCAGATTTTACAGGAATCATGACAGTGACAGGTTTATCAGCCGGAGCTAACAAGAAATCGGCGTGCGTTACCGCATCAGAAACAGGATTAAACTGAGTGTCTTGAAGTATAGCGTTAAATTTTTCTTTACCTAAAGTAATTTCTGTAATGTAGGCGTAAGGAGTAAACAATAACTGTTTAAAAGATCCTTCAGGAGCAGAGAAATGAACTGGTGTTTCTCCTCCATATAATACACAAGGAACATTTCCATTTGCTCTTTCTTGAGCTGTGTATTTCTTTCCTAAGTTTTCTCTTACCTCTCCTTTAATTTGAACAGTTTTCATAACTTATAATTTAAACTTTTATGCAATAAAATGTTTGCTAATCGATTGTTGACTTAATAAGTTCTCAATTACAGTACCAAACAGATCAGCAACTGTTAGAACTTTGATTTTTGAATTTTCTTTAACTAATGGAATAGTGTCTGTTGTTACTAATTCTGTTAGTACAGAATTAGCAATTCTTTCATGAGCCGGTCCGGAAAGAACAGGATGTGTACAACATGCTCTAACGGTTTTTGCTCCGTGCTCCATCATCATTTGAGCAGCTTTTGTTAATGTACCAGCAGTGTCAATCATATCATCAATGATAATCACATCTTTACCTTTTACATTTCCAATTACTGTCATTGAAGCAACTTCATTTGCTTTTTCTCTTTGCTTGTAACAAATTGCTAAATCTGCATCCAGATATTTTGCATATGCATTTGCTCTTTTCGTACCACCGGTATCAGGAGCGGCTATTACCAAGTCAAGGCTTTCATTGGTTTTTAATTTTTCGATATAAGGCAAGAAAATAGTGCTGGCAAAAAGATGATCAACTGGAACCTCGAAGAATCCCTGAATTTGATCAGCATGTAAGTCCATTGTAATTACCCTGGTAACTCCCGCTGCCGACAGGAGATTAGCGACTAATTTCGCTCCTATAGAAACTCTGGGTCTATCTTTTCTGTCTTGACGAGCAAAACCAAAATAAGGAAGAACAGCAATTATGTTAGCCGCACTTGCTCTTTTAGCTGCGTCAACCATTTGAAGTACCTCAAACAAATTTTCTGTAGGAGGCATAGTGCTTTGAACAATAAAAACATCTTGTCCACGAACTGACTCTTCAAAGGACGGTTGAAATTCACCATCACTAAACCTGAAAATCTGGACATTTCCAGTAGTTGTACCCAACTTATCAGCAATAGCATCCGCTAATTTTTTTGTTGCTGAGCCAGCGAATATTTTGAACTTATTTGACATATTTACTTGTAATACAAAACAAATGCCCCAAAAAGGGCATGCAAAGGTACATAATTAATTTTGATTAATCCAACGAGAAATGTTAATAACTCGCGAATATTTTTTAGTTAAAAAAGGAATTTATAATAACATGACAAACATAGAAAATTTCGTGATTTATAAAATATATTGAAAAGCTGAAAAATATGTTTAAATTTGGGCTTCGATTCCAATGCCCAGGTGGCGGAATTGGTAGACGCGCTGGATTCAAAATCCAGTTCCTTCGGGAGTGCGGGTTCGATTCCCGCCCTGGGTACCAAAAAAGCGATGTTTTCAAAACATCGCTTTTTTATTTATTAAAAAACATTACTTTTTTAATTTTTGCTTAGTAACAGTTTTTAATCAAACTTTAGTTTCTCCGGGATATCGAATCTCCTCAACCATATTTTGAACTTCAACGGGTGGTTTTGGTGTGAATTTTGAAATTATAAGTGTGGTGGCAAAATTCAGAATCATGCCAACTGTCCCAAAGCCTTCTGGTGAAATCCCGAACAGCCAGTTTTCAGGCTTGTTAGAGTCAATGTTTACGAATTTAAAGTAAATTATATACGCCAAAGTAGAAGCTAAACCCATGAGCATACCAAATATTGCTCCCTGTTTATTTACTTTTTTGGAAAATATCCCCAAAATTAGAATTGGGAAGAAGGAAGCAGCTGCCAGGCCAAAAGCTAATGCTACAACAGCAGCGACATAATCAGGAGGGTTGATCCCAAAATATCCGGCAATAAGTACAGCTCCAATTGCAGCGAGTCTGGCAGCATATAGCTCTCCTTTTTCAGATATGTCTGGGTTGATACTTTTTTTGATTAAATCATGAGCAACTGAAGTTGAAATAACCAACAATAATCCTGCAGCAGTAGATAATGCAGCAGCTAAACCTCCGGCAGCTACCAATGCAATTACCCAGTTGGGTAAATCAGCAATTTCAGGATTCGCTAAAACCATGATGTCTTTATCGATATACAGTTCATTTTCTCCTTCGTTAATCTTGTTTGCCAAAGCTATTTCACCACTGGTCCCAAGTATAAATTCACCATCTTTTGTTTTGAGGTATTCAGGTTTAAATTTCCCTTTTGAATTATTCCCGAAAGGCTTTCCTTTAGTATATTGAATGATGCCATCATGGTTTTTATCCTTCCATGCAATTAATCCTGATTTCTCCCATTTTTTAAACCATTCAGGAGCTTCTTTATAAGAGGTATTCGGAATGGTATCCAATAAATTTGTTCTGGCAAACGCGGATACGGCAGGAGCGACTGTGTATAAAATTGCTATAAAAAATAAGGCATATAGCCCTGATTTTCTTGCATCACTTACCTTCGGAACTGTAAAGAATCTTACTATCACATGAGGTAAGCCGGCAGTACCCACCATAAGAGCCATGGTAATGAAAAAGGTATCCATTACACCTTTTTTGCCGGTAGTATATCTATCGAAACCTAATTCAGTGCTTAAACCATCTAATTTATCTAAAAGTGAAACCCCGGGTTCATCAATCAATTCACTACCGAATCCCAATTGAGGAATAGCGTTACCTGTTAACATAATTGAAATGTATATAGCAGGAACGGAAAAGGCAAAGATTAAAACACAGTATTGTGCAACCTGCGTATACGTAATTCCTTTCATTCCTCCTAAAACAGCGTATAAAAAAACAATTGCCATTCCAATGATGACTCCCCATGTAATGTCCACTTGCAAGAACCTGCTAAAAACTATTCCGACTCCTCGCATTTGACCAGCTACATAAGTAAATGATATAAAGAGCGCACAAACTACAGCAATAACTCTTGCAGTTTGTGAATAATAGCGATCTCCAACAAAATCGGGGACAGTGAACTTTCCGAATTTTCGTAAGTAAGGAGCCAGTAATAATGCCAGTAATACATATCCTCCAGTCCAGCCCATAAGGTAAACTGAACCATCTCTTCCGCTAAAGGAAATAATTCCAGCCATTCCTAAAAATGAAGCAGCACTCATCCAATCTGCTGCAGTTGCCAGTCCGTTTGCCAAAGGCGAAACTCCTCCACCTGCAACATAAAATTCTTTTGTTGATCCAGCTCTGGATCGTATTGCAATTGCTATATATAGGGCAAATGTTAAACCAACAATAATATACGTCCAAACTTGTACATCCATTCTAAAGTATGTTTAGTGATCTGAGGTTGAGATTTCTTTTTCTTCAATATTGAATTCTTTATCGAGCTTGTTCATAAGCCAGACGTATAATGCGATTATAATTAGAAAGATATATATTGCACCTTGCTGAGCAATCCAAAAACCAAGTTTAAAACCTCCCAGACGAAAACCATGGAAAAAAGAGCTGCTGTCTTCTACAACGCCATCTGAAGTTCTTTTTACTCCATCTAAATAATCAACAAATATTATCCCTAAAATAAAGGAAGCTGTAAACCATATGGTAAGCAGAATAAGCAAATAGCTTAGGTTTTTCTTCCAATAGCGAAGTCTGTCTTCTTTATTCATCAAAATGATAATTTTGGCGTAAATATATATATTTTCAGCAGGAATTAAATTTCAGAACTTTATACATGGGCTGATTCTTTGAATAGGTACTGAAAAAGAGAGGGATTAAATTCTAACTGAGAAAATACAGATATCATCTACTTGATTTTCGTTTTTTCTCCATTCATTAAGTTCTTTTAGAAGCGTTGCTTTTTGATCATCCATTGATTTTGAACAATGTTTAAGCAAAAGATTATTAAAGCGCCTGATCCCGAATTTTTTCCCTTTTGTTCCTCCAAATTGATCCTTATACCCATCAGAGAATAAAATGATTTGATCTCCTTTTGATACTTGATAGGTTTGAGTGGTAAATAATGTTTTGTCCTCAAAATAACCTATAGGTTGCTTATTAGGTTTTGTTATTTTTAATTCTCCGTCACGGATAAGGTAAAAAGGCTGGTTTGCACCCGAGAAATCTAGTTTATTTGTTTTTTTATTCCAGACACAAAGGGCCAGGTCCATTCCGTCGCTCACAAATCCATTTTCTGATTCCAGAAGTTCTAATAAAAGTTCTGCCACACGATCCAGGGCTTTTCCGGGGTTAATTATTTTTTCCTCTACAATAGCCTTTCGAAGTAGGTTACTGCACATTAAGTTAACCATCGCACCGGGAACACCATGTCCCGTGCAATCAGCTGCAGCAAAAACTATATATTCGTCCACTTCTTCAACCCAGTAAAAATCGCCCGAAACAATATCACGTGGTTGGTACAGAATAAAGAACTCTTGAAAATGAGCATTTAGTTTAATTTTACTTGGAAGTATGGCTTCCTGAATTCGCTTTGCATAGGTGATACTGTCTAAAATTTCATGATTCTTACCTTCCACAATTTTTTTTTGTTCCAGAATAATGGATTTTTGCTTGTTGAGTAATGTTACGTTTCTCTTAATAAGAATGTAAGAGTACACCCAGGTCAAAAGAATAAGAATACATAGTAAAATGAACCACCATTGGAGATAAAATGGTTTTTCTATCGTAATCAATATGGTGTGCTCTTGCTGACCAGGTAAGTTTGGATGAGGCAGGGGCTTTATTTTTACGACATAATTACCGAAGGATACCTGAGAATAATTTATTTCAAAGTCGTTTTTAACAACTTTTATTTTTTCATTATCTCCTTCCAGACGATACATGAACTTAAGTTCCTTACCTGCCAATAGATGAATTCCCTTAAAGGATATTTTAAAGTTTTTCAGACTATTGGGTAATGTAATCGATTGGATTTTTCCATTTTTTTCCAGTTCCGTATATTCATCAATATTTTCAGCGCCCAATACAGAAATATCCAAAATTGGAAAATAAGTTGATTTTGACTCAAATGTATCAGCAGCGCTTACAGCTAAAAGTCCTTCATCCGTTCCTACAAGAAGTTGATTGTCATTTGAAACCATCATAGCATTACTATTGCATCCTCCTCCTAAGAATCCGCTCTCTTTGGAAAAGAATCGAATGTTTTTTCCGGAATTGTTTTCGGTAACTCTAATTAAGCCATCAGATAAACCAACCCATAAGTTATTATTGAGATCAAATTCAAAAGAATGAATAATATTTTTTTCGTAACCGGGCAGGTCATAATGCATATAGTCATTATTGATGAGTTTAAATAACCCTGCATCAGAAGCAATCCAACACGAAGAGTCATTAAAGGTTTTGATTTGCCTTATTTGCCCGGTTTTTAGCCTTGTTTCTTGAGAATGATTAAATAGTTTTTGGCCATTCCATATTATTAATCCTCGATTTGTTCCAAAGTATATTTTTCCATTTACACCTACTGTAACACAACTTACTATATCTATATTAATATTCCGTTTGTCGTTTAATTTTTGAATGCCATTATCTTTGACAAAATAAATTCCATGAGATGTTGCCAACCATATAATTCCACTTTTGTCCTCTGCCAGATCATAAATTTTAAAAGTTTCGTAGGGCTTTTTTGTAATGGAGAGAGAAGAATTTAATTGACCATTTTTAAAGGCGAGTAAGCCGTCATTAGTTCCTGCTAACAGTAGTTTTCGTGTTGGGCTAAAAATAGCTGAATAATATAATGTCTTAGGATTAAATTGAGATTTAGGAACCTTTAAGGTGTCAAACAAATCAAAATAAGGTTGATGTTTTATAATTCCATTTTCCTTACTAATAAAATAGTATAATGAGTCACTTTTTTTTACAATGTGGGCCACTCCATTAAAATAAATATCGGCTTTGTCAAAAAGCATCATTTTTTTGTGAAGCAATTGAGAAACCCCTTTTTGGGCACTCAAAAACCAAATTGTTCCCTCTTTATCCTTAAAAAGCTTGATTATATTACCTCCTGTCAGTCCATTTTCGACACTTAATTCAAGTGTTTTTCCACCTTTTTTTACAATATATATAAATCCATTGTTACCGCTTAATATAAGCTCATCATTGGATATTTTGATAAGATCAAAAAACCTAACACCGCGAATATTTACGCCTCCAATGGAGTCAATTCTTTTTGAACCATTTGGTGTGATTTCAAACAAGCCTTTCCTGCTACAAACCCAGTGTGTTGTGTCATTAATTTCACTTACTTTGGCAACAAAATTAATCTCTGATTCTAGCGTTTTGTATAAATTACAGATCTTTATTTTATTGTTTTTGTATTTGAATAGTCCATTCATTTTTGAACAAAACCACAGGGTGCCATCTTCGTCTTGATGAATATTATAAATCGCAATTGAATTTAAAGTTGTGTTAACAAGAGTATCAATTAATTGAGTACCTGTAAAGACTTTAATTCCTGTTTCAGTGGCTACCCATATTGTTCCATTCTGATCTTGGAAAGTAGTATAAATAAGGTCTGAATTACCATTTTCAGTAGAAGAGTAGGTTCTTAATGAATCTCCATCATAAGTACATAGTCCTCCATTAGTTCCAATATGAATTTTATCTCCATATTTTTTGATAGAATACACAACTTTATGCTGAAGATTGAAAAGTTCACGAGTATCACTAAATCTAATGCCGTCATAAATATTGATACCTTGAGTGGTTCCAATCCAAAGTTTTTGATCATCATTTTGAAATGCACATAGAGCTTGATTGGAGTTCAACCCATCACTTACAGTAAAGTTTTTTATAGGGTATTTTTGCGCACAAATTGAACAGCTAATGATTATTAAAAAAGCTAAGAGAGAATTTTTATTCATTATTCATTTAACGAATTAGCTATTTAAATTTAAAATAATTTAGCATAGGTACGAAAATAAACATTATCAAATATCAAAATTTACTTTTGGTGTTCATCATAAAATATGCTAAATTTCGACTTCAACTGAATTAGGAATTTAAATACCCTAAAATATGCCTTTAAATAAGATTTTAGTTAGTCTGCTCTTTATCTTTTTCTTTATCTCAGGAGAGATGAAATCTCAAAATTATTCGTTAAGCGGAGATTATACGATTGGGTCTGGTAGAGACTACAAAGATATACAAAAGGCAATCGAGGATTTAAATTCACGGACAATTGACGGTCCGGTTAAATTTATAATTGATTCTGGAACCTATGATGGTGGGTTTACAATCGGTTCTGTTTCGGGGGTAAGCCCTAGTGATACAATCCTCTTTATTAGCGCTTCAGAAAATTATAATGATGTGATTATAAATAATCAAATTGATGCCAATGATGACTATCTCGTAAAACTAAATGGTTGTCAGCGAGTAACTTTTAAAAACATAACTTTTAGAACTGTGTCATCTTTTTCTTCCAATCAAATTATACTTACTGGAGGTTCTAGTAATAATATATTTGAGAATTGCGTCTTTGATTCGAAAAGAGAGGTGGATTGTAATGCCCTGGAAGCTTATCAAGACGGGGTAGTTATTCATGATGAACCATCAGACAGCAAAGAAGAATTTAATCAGTTTATTAATAATAAAATTATAGGGGGGTGTGTTGGAATTTCTCTTGAAGGGAAAACAGGTGAACTGGAAGAAGGAAATGAAATTATAGGTAATGAGTTTATCGAACAAGAATATAAGTCGGTAGAGGTAGTAAATAATTATGGTGGTTATTTTAATGACAATACTGTTATATATAAAGGAAATGATACTGCAGTTACCTTGTGGGTGGATAGTGTATATGAAGTTCAGGGCAATAGCATATACTCAGGAGGGAAAACAGCACTTTTTATTGATACTTTCAATGCTAAACAGCCTATTCTTATTGGTTTTATGGGGTTATCAGTGTTGAATAACAAGATTTCGTGCCCTGGTGGTACTGCGCTTAAAGGAAATCACATTAATGGTTTATTTTTGGGACATAACACTCTTTTTAATAAAACGACAAAATATACAATGTATATTGATAGTGTTATTCATATGCTGTCTGTATTCAATTTACTGGTTAACAAAGAATCTCATGGTGTATTTAATATAACGACTGAAGCAAATCCTAATATTCCAATTGAACAATGGCCGCTTAGGGAATTAGGTTCAGATTTTAATGGTGTTTATAGCAAAGATAGTACAATTGGAATGGTCAACGGTGTTTTATACTCTTCTCTTGCAGATTGGCAGGATGATTGTCCTTACGGCCCCGATCCTAATTCGTCCTTTGGTTATATAGAGTTTGATAACGATACTACAGGTTTAGAATTAATTTGTGGAACTTCTTCTTCAATGCGGATTAAAGAGAAACTATTAAAAGATTCTACAAGAATTTTGTTAGTTGGGTTGATTGGAGGTGGGTTTTTTGAAAATAAAGATATCAATGGAAAAGAAAGAAACACTTCCAACTTTTGGAAAGGTCAAGCTGATATTGATGTGAAAATAAATGTTAATGGATATATAACAAATACAGTTGGGAATGATACGTTAAGAACCGGAAAGGTTATAGTTTTTGCAAAAAGAACTAATAAAAATATACTTGAAGAAATCGGAAATATTGATGTTTCGTCTAATGGTTATTATACGTTGGATTCCTTGCCCTATAGAGATAATTACTGGTTGAAAATTATACCCCAACATCCAAACTACGTTCCATCTTATCATACAAAGGAATTAAGATGGGATTCCGGTGATGAAGGACCTCGTCCCTTGTCTGAGTTTTGTAATGATACCATAATTTATAATATATTCCCCAAAAAAATAGACGACTTCCCTACAGGAGATTACAGCATTTCAGGAAATATAAGTCGTCAAAAGGCGGGGACTACATCTAAAATGTTAGTAACAGACCCTATTCCAGGCTTGGATGTTATTTTGGATGCAATACCACCTTCCCGAACGATAGCCATTACACAAACAGATTCAGATGGTAATTATACGTTTTCAAATTTACCTGCATCTGATTATTATGATCCTGATGGGAAATATATAGTGATTATTGATTATCAGGGGCTTCCAAAGGATACCTTATATGAAATCGAACTAAAGGGCGAAACAGATTCTATTATTAATTTAAATTACTGTGTGGATACCACTGAGCAAATTGAGGGGTGTGCTGTGCCTATGGTGGGAATGGAAAATCTTCAATTTAAGGATGTTCAATTATATCCAAATCCTTTGGGGGAGACGTTAACAATTTCAGGTGCAGGTGAAAAATTTGATGTGCGGATTCTTGATTCACGTGGGAGGCAAATTATGAACTTGGTGAATCAAAACGAAAATACTTTGATTCCAACAGTTGACCTCAAATCAGGACTTTACTTCGTAGTGATAAAAACATCCGATGGGGACAGTATGTATAAGGTTGTCAAATAAAATATATTCCAAATAAAGAGCTGCTTAATAGAATTAATTTTTACGCATATTCTTCCAGAGGAGTACAGCTGCAAATCAGATTCCTATCCCCATAAGCGTCATCTATTCTGGAAACGGGTACCCAGTACTTATTAGCCATGGCAAATTTGGTAGGGTAGGCTGCCTTTTCTCTGGTATAAGGATGATTCCATTCAGAAGCGATTAGTGATTGTGCAGTGTGTGGTGCATTAACAAGAGGGTTATTGTCTTTTGGATAAATTCCGTTTTCTATTTCTTTAATTTCATCAGCAATTGTAATCATTGCTTCTGCAAAACGATCCAATTCATCTTTTGATTCACTTTCTGTCGGCTCAATCATCATTGTGCCTGCAACAGGGAATGAAACTGTTGGTGCATGAAACCCAAAATCAATTAGTCGTTTTGCTATGTCTGTCACTGTTATGCCAATATCTTTAAAATCTCTGCAATCTACAATCATTTCATGGGCAACTGTGTTGTTTTTACCGGTGTATAGAATAGGGTAATAATTTTCCAGTTTGCTTTTTAAATAATTTGCATTCAAAATTGCAGATTCAGTAGCCGATTTCATTCCTTCGGCACCTAACATTCTACAATATCCCAGTGATATAATTGCGATAAGAGCGCTACTGTATGGCGCTGCAGCCAATGCATCAATTCCTTTAAAGCCTCCTGTTTTAACAATGGGGTGGCTTGGTAGAAAAGGAACCAGGTGTTGCGCTACTCCAATTGGTCCCAGCCCGGGTCCTCCACCTCCATGAGGAATGGAAAATGTTTTATGAAGATTTAGATGACATACATCTGCACCGATAGTTGCTGGGTTTGTTAAGCCTACTTGAGCATTCATATTTGCTCCGTCCATATAAACCTGCCCGCCCAGTTCATGGATTAAGTCTGTTATTTCAATGATTCCTTCTTCAAAAACTCCATGTGTAGAAGGGTAGGTTACCATTAAAGCACCCAGATTTTCTTTGTTTTCCTCAGCCTTGAGTTTTAAGTCATTCAAGTCGATGTTACCGTCTTGATCGCATTTAACTACTACTACTTTAAATCCTGCCATGATTGCACTTGCAGGGTTTGTCCCGTGCGCAGAGGAAGGGATTAAACAGATATTTCTGTTGGGTTCACCATTGTCTTCATGGTAAGCACGAATTACCATTAACCCTGCATACTCTCCCTGAGCTCCTGAATTAGGTTGTAGTGTTACGTCAGCAAAACCTGTAGCTGTTTTTAAAGCCTCTTTTAAATCATTTATCACCGTTAAATAACCTTCCGTTTGATTTACAGGGGCAAATGGGTGGATGCTGTTGAATTCTCTCCAGGATAAAGGAATCATTTCAGAAGCCGCATTTAACTTCATGGTGCATGATCCTAATGCAATCATAGAGTGCACAAGTGAAAGGTCTTTGTTTTCAAGTCTTTTTAAATATCGCATCATTTCTGTTTCGGAATGATATTTATTGAAAACAGGATGCTGTAAATATGCAGAAGTTCTTTTAGAGGATATGTGTATTCCGGTTTCTGAAGAAAATTCAAAGTTATTTTTTCCAAATACCTCAAGAATTGCTTTTACGTGGGTGTTTTTTGTTGTTTCATTCAGTGAAATTAAAACAAGGTTGTCAATGCCATAATAAAAATTAAGCCCGGACTCTTCGGCTTTCTTTTTAAGAGCTTCTTTATCTTCCACTTTAATTGCAATTGTATCAAAGTAGTTTTTGGAAATAACATCATATCCTTGTTTTTCTAATCCTGTTTTTAAGGCTTTTGTTCTTTTGGCTATGTCTGAGCCTATTTTTTGTATTCCTTTAGAACCATGATATACAGCGTACATACTAGCCATTACAGCTAATAACGCCTGCGCAGTACAAATGTTTGAAGTAGCTTTTTCCCTTTTAATATGTTGTTCTCGTGTTTGAAGAGCCATTCGATACGCTGGATCTCCTTTTGCATCCTTGCTCACGCCTATAATTCTTCCGGGTATATTTCTCTTAAAAGCTTCATGAGTGGCGAAAAAAGCAGCATGAGGTCCACCAAATCCAACTGGAACACCAAATCTTTGTGTTGTACCCACAACAACGTCGGCCCCAAATTTAGAAGGTTCCTTAATCAGGGTTAATGCAAGAATATCTGCAGCAACTACCAGGAAACCGTTGTGTGCATGAAGTTGGTTGGAAACCTCCTGGTAATCTTCAATTTCTCCTTTTAAATTTGGATATTGGACAAATGCCCCAAAATATGAATTGTCAAGATCTGTATTCAGGACAGAGCCAATAACTAATTCAATTCCAAGGGGTTTTGCTCTGTTTTGTAGTACTGATAGTGTTTGAGGAAAAGCACCTTCGTCTACAAAAAACTTATTTACACCTTTTTTAACTACGGCTCGTTTTCTTGCATTGTAGAGCATAATCATGGCTTCGGCTGCAGCGGTGGATTCATCAAGAAGCGATGCGTTTGCTATCGGCAAACCAGTTAAGTCGCAAACCATCGTTTGAAAATTTAATAAGGCCTCTAAGCGTCCTTGAGAAATTTCTGCCTGGTAAGGTGTATATGCAGTATACCAACCTGGATTTTCAAACACATTTCTAAGTATTACAGAGGGTGTTTCTGTATCGTGGTATCCTAAACCTATGTAAGTTTTGAAAACTTTATTTTTGTGTGCAATTCTTTTTATGTTGGCCAGCCATTTACTTTCAGTAATTGTTTTTGAAAATTCCAAACCATGAGTTAATCTGATTTTACTTGGTATTGTTTGTTCAATTAAATCATCCATTGATGAATATCCAAGCTCCTTTAACATTGATACCTTTTCAATATCCGTTGTTCCAATATGCCGTTGAGTAAATAACATTTAAATTAATTTGAAAGCAAAAATAAAGAATACTAATATTTCTTAATATTACTTTTTTTCAACCAATGTTAATAACATTCCGAAGGGTACAAAATATATTTTCACTTACCCAAATTCTTTTATTACTTTTATCTAACATGAGATATAGTTTTATATTAACAAGTGCAATTTTTTCAATACTAATTTTTTCCTGCAGGAAAGAAGATTCTGAAAAGATAAATCAAGATGAAATATGGGCTGATTACAGATTGATATATAGTGGCGAACTGGATTCAACATATTCACGTGTAAGTTTTAAGCACAAGGAAAAATATGGAGAGTCTTTAAAATTATCCTCAAAATCAAGATTAACTGTAGATGGAAATGAACCCTATTTTAACGGGGGCTTTATGTGGTACCAATCCGTTGTCAAGGGTTTTGACTCTTTAGTCGAGTTTACTTACATAGATTTAGATAATCAGACTTATAAAAATACTTTACAAATACCAAATACAATTGAACTTCCAAATATCGATACAATCTATAAAGATTCTTCAATATATTTCCCATGGTTAGGAAACTCTATTCAGGAAGGTGAAGTCGTGTGGCTCGTTGTTGATGGAGGGCTAGAGGATAAAATCCCTTATATTCCTGTTGATTCCATAGGAAACAATGGTTTGTATATTGTTACAGATAGTTTAAAAAGACTATCTCTTGGAGATGTTTCCATTCATTTTGAAAGGTGGTATAAGAATTCTGTGAATGGGAATTCTGTCGGGTCAATGGGGTATGGCCACTATATATCTAAAAAGAAACAGGTGAAACTGGTAACTAACTAATCGCGTAATAAATCCCATACCAAATTATTTTCAAATCCTTTGTTAATTGCGTATTTCGCTAATTTTTGTTTTTTAATAAACGGGTTTTCTTCTATTAATACTTTTGATTTTTTTAGAAGAATTACATCAAGAGTTTTTAAATACTCTTCTTGATTAATCTCTTTAAACCCCTTCTTAATGCAGTAATCGGATATTCCTTTTTGTTTGAGATGCTGATTGATTTTAATTTTACCCCAATTTTTTTGACGAAATTTTCCCCGAACAAAATTTTTAGCGAACCGTTCCTCATTGAGAAAGTTTTCTTCTATAAGGTGGCATAAAATATTGTCAATGTCTTCAGAATTTACTTTAAGAATATAGAGTTTTTGTCTTAGCTCGCTTTGACAACGTTCCTGATAAGCACAATATTTTTTCATTTTTTCTAGAGCTTCTCTTTTTGTCATGTTTCTAAAGATAGTCAAGGTCAAATAAATTTGTTAAATTCGGCGTATGGCAAATAAAATATTACCCTTTTTTTTCTTTATAACCACTTTTTGTTTTTCCCAGGATACGTTGATTTTGTTGAATGGGAAAACAAAGCTCGCAGTTGTTGAAAAAATAGGTTTTGATTTTGTTCATTACAAAAAGATTAAAAAAGATGGAACTATTGGCCATCGAAAGAAAAAAAATCTTGATCATATTTTTTCTGTTAATAAAACAGATACATGCATATATGTTTACCAAAAGGATTCTATGTTGGATAATTTTTGGTCAGTTTCGGAAATGAAAAGTTATTTGAAGGGTAGGCGTCAAGCCAGAAAACATTTTAAACCATACAAAACTATGCTAATCGGAGCTGGAATTGGCACTGGTGTTGCGATGTATTCTTTATTTCCAATCAAGTATGGGGAAAAAGAAAGTATTCTTTATGTAAAGGACACTATTACAAATAGTTATGTAACAGTGAGGTTTAAGGATTATCAATCACTTACTATACCAATGCCTTATTGGGAGATTATTCCTTTAGGTATTTATGCTTATTATTCAGGTAAAGCTTCTGATAGTAAAAAGTTGAAAGCGGATGATATGGAAATGTTTTCCGAAGAAATGTTTACTCTTGGGTATCAAGAAACAGTTATTGATCGAAAGATTTATTCTGCTGTTGGAGCTAGTTTTGCTTCATTTTTAACCACTCTTGCTGGATACATGATTTTTGATCCTGTTGAAAATTAATGTCTTGGCAGGCAACCATCAATAACAAGCACCGTTTAATTATCAACTACCTATGTTAACATATATTTTTTTAAGAAAAGGGGCGAATTTTGTCGTCCCTTTTTATTTTGGAATTTAATGTGTACATTTGCAAAGTGATGAAAAAATAAGTGAGGGGACGAGAGTCCCCTCTTTTATTACTTGAATGATACCGGAGAGCAAAATAAAAAAGTTGGTTGAAGCGAGAATTGAAGGGACAAAATTGTTTGTTGTTGATATTAGCGTAAGTTCTTCTAATAAAATTAACGTTTTAATTGATGGTTATGACGGGGTTTCAATCAACGATTGTATTGATGTTAGCCGAGGAGTAGAGCATAATTTAGACAGAGAAGACCAGGACTTTGAATTGGAGGTTTCTTCTGCAGGTTTAGATATGCCGTTTTTAGTTCCTGAACAATACAAAAAGAACTTAGGCAGAGAAGTTAAAGTTTATACTTGTGATGGGAGGAAACATGAAGGATTACTCAGTTACTTTGATAATGAAAAAATAGAAATCACATATGAAGAAAAAGTAAGGGTTGAAGGGAGAAAGAAAAAAGAATTAACAACCCAATTGGAGGAATACTTTTTTGAAAGTGAAGAAAAAGAAAAAAAAATTAGAGATACAAAAGTTATAATTTCCTTTAAATAAATAGAGTATGGAAACAGCTGGATTAATAGAATCTTTTCAGGAGTTTAAAGAGTTTAAAGACATCGATAGAGAAACGTTGATGAAAATTTTGGAAGATGTTTTTAGAAACATGATTCAAAAAAAATATGGGTCAGATGACAACTATGACTTCATTATCAATATTGATAAGGGAGATTTAGAAGTTTGGAGAAATAGAACCATAGTAGAAAAAGGAGAGGTTGAAGATGATAACCGAGAAATTTCTTATGAGGATGCTATAAAAATAGAGCCCGACTTCGAGGTAGGAGAAGAGGTGTCTGAAGAAGTTAAGCTTTTGGATTTTGGTCGTAGAGCTGTTCTCTCAGTTCGTCAAAACTTGATTTCCAGAGTTTTAGATATTGAAAAAGAAGATTTATTTGAGACATATAAGGAAAAGGTTGGAACTATTGTAACGGGTGAGGTTTACCAAATATGGAAAAGGGAGATTTTAATTTTAGATGATGAAGAAAATGAATTAATCTTACCCAAAGCCGAACAAATACCTACAGATTATTTTAAAAAGGGAGATAATGTAAGGGCGGTTGTTTTAAAGGTGGAAATGAGAAATAATAATCCTCAAATTATACTTTCAAGAACATCTCCGGTCTTTTTGGAAAGATTATTTGAAGGAGAGGTTCCTGAGATATATGATGGGTTAATCACTATTAAGAAAATTGTTCGTGTTCCAGGAGAAAGAGCAAAAGTTGCGGTTGAGTCTTATGATGAGAGAATAGATCCGGTTGGTGCCTGCGTGGGAATGAAGGGTGCCAGAATTCACGGGATCGTAAGAGAATTAGGAAATGAAAACATCGATGTAATTAATTTTTCCGGAAATGATTCCTTGTTTATTTCCAGAGCGTTGAGCCCTGCTAAAATTACCTCTATCACTTTGGATAATGAAAATGGAAAAGCGGAAGTATATTTAAAACCGGATCAAGTTTCATTGGCTATTGGAAAAGGAGGTTTTAATATTAAATTAGCTGGTGAGTTAACCGGTTTTGATATTGATGTTTATCGAGATACAGAGGAAGAAGTTGATGATGTTCAACTGGATGAGTTTACGGATGAATTAGATGATTGGGTAATTACAGCATTGAAATCAATAGGTTGCGATACTGCCAGAAGTGTATTGGAGATTCCTGTTGCTGATTTGGTAAGAAGAACTGATCTCGAAGAAGAAACCGTAAAGGAGGTTGTAGATGTTCTTGCTGCTGAGTTCGAGGACTAATTGGAATTAGTATATTTGTTAATGTATCACATCTAAAAGGTAGATGTGGCTTTTTAAAACTTTTATAGGTTTTAGTTTATGGCTGGAAAACCAAAAAGATTAAGTAAAGTTACAAAGGAGTTTAACTTAGGTTTAAGCACTGTTGTAGATTTTCTGCAGGATAAAGGATTCGAGGTGGAAAGTAATCCGAATGCAAAGATTTCACCTGAAATGTATGAGGTGCTGTCAGGAGAATTTCAGACGGAGAAAAAGGTAAAAGAAAAGTCAAAAAATATTGAGGTAAAAAAACCAATAAAAGAGACTATTTCTATTGAGGAAGAAAAGCCGAACCCTGAACCCATAAAGGAAGATTTTGAATCCTCAAAGGAAGAAGAGAATTCATCTGTTGAAACATCCAAAGCTGTTGAAAAGAAACTGGATTCTCCCCAAAAAGAAGTTTCAGAAAACAAAGGGGAATTGAAAGTGTTAGGAAAAATTGACTTGGATAATAAAAAAGTGGAGTCTTCTAAAACTGAAAAAAAGATTTCTTCAACTGCGTCCGAAAAAAAATCCGACCTTCAAAAAGATGAACCCTATTCCTTTGATTCTGAAGTTAAAGAAGAGACTAAGAATGAGGATGTTCAAGAAGATTTAAAAGAGAAAGCCAAGGATGACTTTATAAAGGTCAAAACTACTAAAATAGATGGACCTAAGGTTTTGGGTAAAATTGAACTTCCAGTAGATAAAACGAAGAAAAAGCCGGTTGCTTCCAGCAATGATGGTGATAAAAATAAGAAAAAGCGAAAAAGAATTCGAAAAGGTCCTGTTGCGCCAGATAAAAATTTACAGGCAAATAAAGGTGGCAGTAATCGAAGTCCCAGACGACGAGATGGAAGAAAAGGACGAGACCCTAAGGTTGAATTAACAGAAGAGGAGGTTAAAAAACAAATTCAGGAAACCTTAGCCCGTTTGAGTGGTGGTAAAAAGAAAAATCAGTCTGCAAAGCAAAGACGAACAAAACGAGATGAGCATGCAAGAAGAGCTGCAGAGCAAGAAGCTCAGGCTGAGCTTGAGAAGAGTATATTAAGAGTTACTGAATATGTCGCTGCCAGTGAGCTTGCGAGCTTAATGGATGTGTCGGTTAATGATATCATTTCTGCCTGCATGAGTTTAGGTCATTTTGTTTCTATTAATCAAAGGCTGGATGCGGAAATTATTCAGTTGGTTGCTGAGGAATTTGGTTTTGAAGTTGAATTTGCTTCTGCGGAGGATACAACCACAGTAGTTGAAGAGGAAGATTTACCTGAAAATCTAAAAGACAGAGCTCCGATTGTAACAGTAATGGGGCATGTGGATCATGGTAAAACATCTTTATTGGATAATATCCGTAAAGCGTCCGTAGCAGACGGGGAAGCTGGAGGTATAACCCAGCATATTGGTGCGTATTCTGTTAAAGTTGAAACAGGTCAAAGAATAACTTTCTTAGATACACCGGGTCATGAGGCTTTTACTGCCATGAGAGCTCGTGGAGCGAAGGTTACAGATATTGCGATTATTATAATTGCTGCTGATGATTCCATAATGCCTCAAACAAGAGAGGCAATAAATCATGCTCAAGCTGCAGAGGTTCCTATGGTTTTTGCAATCAATAAAATTGATAAAGCTGGTGCAAATCCTGATAAAATCAAGGAGGAACTTTCTCAAATGAATATTTTAGTTGAAGACTGGGGTGGTAAATATCAGTGTCAAGAAATTTCTGCAAAACAAGGGATAGGGATAGAAGATTTATTAGAAAAAGTATTGCTTGAGGCTGAGTTAATGGAACTAAAAGCGAATCCAGATCGACTAGCAAAAGGTACTATTATTGAATCCGAGTTGGACAAAGGTAGAGGATACGTTTCTACATTGTTGGTTCAATCAGGTACTCTTAAAATTGGCAGCATACTTGTTGCTGGCTGTTATTCCGGTAGAGTTAAAGCTATGACTAATGAGCATGGAATTAGAGTTGAAGTTGCTGGTCCTTCTATGCCAGTTCAATTGTTAGGTTTAAATGGAGCACCTCAAGCAGGTGATACGTTTAATGCTATGTCAGAAGAAAAAGAGGCGCGTGATATTGCTTCCACAAGAATGCAGTTACAAAGAGAGCAAGGAATTAGGGCGACCAAACACATTACCTTGGAAGAAATGGGTAGGCGTATTGCAATTGGGGACTTCCAGGAATTAAACGTTATAGTTAAAGGGGATGTGGACGGTTCTATTGAAGCGTTATCAGATGCTTTACTTAAATTATCTACTGAGCAAATTCAAATTAATATCATTCATAAGTCTGTTGGGCAAATATCCGATACCGATGTTTTGTTGGCAACTGCTTCTGATGCTATTATAGTTGGTTTTCAAGTTCGTCCATCTGCTTCTGCCAGAAGACTAGCCGAACAGGAGCAAATTGATATTCGATTGTATTCCATTATATATAAAGCAATTGAAGAATTAAAAGATGCAATGGAGGGGATGCTCAAACCGAAAATTGAAGAAAAAGTTGTTGCGAATGTTGAGGTAAGAGAAACGTTCAGGATTTCCAAGGTTGGAACCGTTGCAGGTTGTTATGTGTTGGATGGAACAATATCCAGATCAAGTAAGATAAGAATTATACGAGATGGTATTGTCACATGGAGTGGAGAGTTAGCAGCGCTTAAGAGGTTTAAAGATGACGTAAAGGAAGTTAAGTTTGGTTATGAATGCGGTTTGAGCTTGCTAAATTATAATGATATTCAGGTTGGCGATGTTCTTGAAGCTTTTGAAGAAGTAGAAGTTAAACAAACACTCAAGTCATAAACTCTTTTCTTTTGTTAACAGAGTTTTTTGGTATAATATCTGTTTTTGTTGTGTAAATGAAAAACCTTTTTTTATTTGGATTATTTTTTTCTTTGAATATGTTGTTCAGCCAGCAAGCTATTCAGGTTGATTCTCTAAAAACAGACACAATTTTACGTGATACTTTCTCGATTAAAAGAGATAAATTGCCAGGAGAATATGTTGAGTATGTAGATTCTTTCTATTACGCAACTGAAGCGTTACAAAAAAAAATCAATTTCACAAAGTGTCCTCAGCTGGTTGACGGTTATCGGGTTCAGATTTTTTCTTGTTCAGGAGAAGGTTGTAAAGAAAAAGCAAATAAATACTATAGTCAATTTTTAATAGCATTTCCAACGATCTCAGCTTACAAAATGTGGCAGGCTCCCACAATAAAGGTGAGAGCCGGTGATTGCAGGAATCGCTTTGAGGCAGAAAAAATCAAGAATCAAATAAAAGATGATTTTCCGTTCGTTTTTATAGTTCCAGATCATATCGAATCACCCTACAAAATTGATTGTGATGATATGAAAATCAGTAAATCTGATTCTATTTTAATCCTGCCATTGCGGAATAAATAATTAAAGTTGATTTTTCATCAGCTTGAATGTGTTTTTAAGATCCATAGTGTCATTTTTTGATATCACAATAAAAAATCAATGACAGTTCTGTGACAAATAAACAAAGATTTAATCGATTGATTATTAGTTGTTTATTCCCCTGAAAGTGGTTTTGTTCAATTATTTAGAATGATTTTAAATTAGATGATTTTCATCAACTAGATTCTCAAATTAAAGATAATGAGCTTCAATTGTGTTATTTTTGCGTTTAAGCCAGCTCAGGTTTAATTGAGAGAAAAATTAACAAGAGATTGATGAAAGAGTTAAAGAACGCAATGCGAAAAATCTCATCCTTTACAATTTTAGTAGTCTTCATTCTACTAAGCCGCTCAGTTGCTGCTCAAGGTAGCTATGAATCCGGAGCAAAATTATTCGATGCAAACTGTAGCTCATGTCATGCTGGGAATTTAACAAAAGATGCGACAGGTCCGGCACTTTTCGGAGTTGGTGAACGAGTTCCCCAACCTTCAGATGAATGGCTCTACAAATGGATAAAGAATAACAACACGTTAAGAGCCTCGGGTGATGCATATGCCAATAAAATATATAAAGATTGGAACGGTAGTGCTATGTCTGCTTTTGAGTGGATGTCTGACCAGCAGTTGAATGATGTTATTGAGTATATAACCAAATGGGAACCAAAAGCGCCTGCAGCGGGAGGAGAAAGCGCTTTGTTGCCATGTGTTCCTATGAAGCAGCAAGAGGATGAGTCGTATTCCTATCTCTTTATTGGTATTGTTGGTTTAGGATTTCTGGTAATCGTAATTTTTACCGGAGTCAACAGAACATTGAAAAATGCTATTGCAACTAAAGAAGGTAGGGAAAAGCAAGAAAACACATCTTTCCTTGAAGCAATTGGTCATTTTGCAGTTACACAAAAAATAAAATTTGGATTGATTGTGCTTTTTATTCTTGGAGGATTTTTATCCTTGGGATGGGAAAGTTTAATGTATATAGGCGTTTCCGGTGGTCATGGTTTTGAAAAAACAGAGAATATTGAAAATTACCATCCTTCACAACCTATTGAATTCAGACACGATATTCATGTGGCCCAAAACGGCATAGACTGTAAATACTGTCACTCGGGTGTTTTAGAATCCAAGCATGCCTTGATTCCATCTGCCAATGTTTGTATGAACTGTCATAAGTATGTTAAGGAAAAGGAAAATTGTCCTGAATCGGCTGAAAAAATTCAAAAGATTTACGATGCAGTTAAATTTACGCATGGAAAAGGGTACTACGATTTAACTCAGTCCGGAGATACAGTTCGAAATGAAGAGGGGACTATAGTTTATCATGATGTCCAGGTTGATGAAGGTGATCCAATTGAATGGGTGAAAGTACATAATCTTCAGGATTTCGTTTATTTCAATCATTCCCAGCATGTTGTTGTAGGTGGATTGGAGTGTCAAGAATGTCATGGTCCCGTTCAGGAAATGCAAACGGCTTATCAATACGCACCGTTAACAATGGGTTGGTGTATCAATTGTCATAGAGAGACAGAAATTAACCAAGAATTAAAATTCTCAAAAAAACCAAACGGCTATTACGAGAAAATGCACGATGAGTTCAAAGAGGCTTACAAAAGAGATAAAGATTTCAATTTTACAGTTGAGAAGATAGGTGGCTTGGAATGTGCGAAATGTCATTACTAATTTGAAAGTAATAAATAAAATAATAGCAATTAAAGGCTATGGCTGATACAAAAAAATACTGGAAAGGAATTGAGGAGTTGGAGCAAACTCCTGAGTTTGTTGAGTCAACTCAGAAGGAGTTCACAGAGTATGTCCCTGTGGAAGAGTTCTTGGGTAGTACCGAAGAAAATTCTTCAGAGACGAGCCGGCGAGACTTTTTGAAAGTGTTGGGTTTCTCAGTCACAGCCGCAACATTAGCTGCCTGTGAAGCTCCAGTAACGAAATCCATTCCTTTCTTGAACAAGCCTGAAGAATTAACCCCAGGGGTTGCTGATTATTATTCATCAACTTTCTTTGATGGGTATGACATGGCTTCCGTTCGTATTAAAACAAGGGAGGGACGTCCAATTTTTGTTCAAGGTAATCTAGCTTCTCCTTTTTCAGGAGGTGGAATCAATGCAAGAATAAATTCTTCAGTACTTGGTTTATATGATTCAAAAAGAGCTAAAGGTCCGGCATTAAAAGTTGGCAACTCATGGGCAAAAAATTTATCGTGGGATCGAGTTGATAAAGATATTCGTCAAGCAATTAGAAATACTGCATCTACAGGTAAAAAAGTTGCTTTATTAACGGGGACAGTTATCTCTCCTGTTGCAAAAAATGCCATTAGTTCATTCAGAGCAAATGTTGGTTCTCAGGGCGGTTCTTTCGAACATGTAATGTATGATGCAATTTCGGCATCAGGAATCCTTGATGCGAACCAAAAAACATTTGGAAAACGAGTGTTGCCTACTTATAAATTTGAAAAGGCAAAAACAGTAGTAAGTTTCGGGGCTGACTTTTTAGGAAATTGGTTAAATGCGTTGCAATATACCAAAGGCTTTACTTCCAATAGAAACCCTGACAATGATTGGATGGTAAAGCATTATCAGTTCGAAACCACTCTATCTGTTTCGGGTGCTGCTGCTGATGTGAGGGCATCAATGAAGCCATCTGTACTGGTAGAAGCAGTTAAATATTTATACGGTGAGCTCGGTGGTGATACCCAAGGTAATGTTCCGGTTAACGTAGCTTCTAAATTAACAAAAGCAGCTAAAGCACTTTTGGCATCAGAAGGTGAGTCTTTGGTGGTATGTGGTTCCAATAACGGTGGATTGCAGGTCTTAATAAATGCGATCAATGAGAAATTGAATAATTACGGTTCAACCATTGATATTGATAAAGAAGTTTATACTAGAAAAGGTGATGATGTTGCTTTTTCGAAGCTTATTGAAGAAATGAACAACGGCGAGGTGGGTACTGTTATCATAGCTGGATTAAATCCCTCCTATGTCGCTCCAGCCTCATTAAATTTCAACGAAGCTATTCAAAAAGTTGACTCTGTTGTATATACTGGTGAACGATTTGATGAAACGTCAGAGTACGCCAATTATTTTGCTCCCAATTCTCATTATCTGGAATCATGGGATATTTTGAATCCATCAAAAGGTGATTACGGATTTGTTCAACCAACTATTAATCCATTATTCAAAACCCGTCAGTGGCAGGAGTCTCTGTTAAAATGGTCTGATGACAATCAGGAATTTGATAGTTATGTTCGTTCTGTAGGGCTTTCAATTCTTGGTTCAGAATCTGCATTGATCGATGCCGTTCATGATGGATTTGTTTCTGTTGTTCAAGAAGAATTTATTGAAGTATCTAATCCAGAATCTTCGGGTATCACTTCAGAAATTTTGGCTAATGCTGTTGAGCAATCTTCAATAAAATCTGATGGGGAGTATGAATTGGAATTATATGTAAAAACAGGATTAGGTAATGGAGAGTATGCATTCAATCCATGGTTGCATGAGATGCCAGATCCTATATCAATGATGACATACGATAACTACATTACAATGAATCCGGCGGATGTAATGAAGTTGTTGAATTTGGAAGACACAAAAGATAACAGAAGACATGCGCTTTACATTGGTCAGGAGTCTCCAGCTAAGGTAGCTACTATAACTGTTGATAATCAAAAAATTAAACTTCCTGTTGTGCCTCAACCTGGCCAAGCTCGTGGAACATTGGCAATAGCTTTAGGTTATGGAAGGAAAGGTACCGAAAATTTCACAAGAGAAGAATGGTTAGGTGATTTGTATGACTCAGAAAACCAGGCAAATAATACAATAGGAAAGAATGCATTTCCTTTACAACAACAAAATTTGTGGATAAACAATACTATTTCCTCAGGTGTTTCTATCCAACTGGAGGAAGGTGTCTCATATCCAATGGCAACTACCCAGACTCACAATACAATGATGGGTAGGAAATTGGTTAATGAAGTTGATTTCGAAACTTATAAAGAACAAAAGGGAAAGGCAAAAGATAAAGGCGGATATAATGAAGCAATCTTGATTGCTGATGCATATGGTGAAAAGAAAACAACAAGAGAGTTAGACTTATGGGAAGAGCAAGCTATTGATTTAGGTCACAGATGGGGGATTTCAGTAGATCTAAACCTTTGTACCGGGTGTGGTGCTTGTATCACAGCCTGTCACATTGAGAATAACGTTCCTCTAGTTGGGAAAGATGAAGTTAGAAGAAGTCGTGAAATGCATTGGATGCGAATTGACAGATACTACTCATCACATATAGAAAAAGACGGTGAATCTGAATTGGTTGATAAATTAAGCGATTTAAATTCGATTCAAGATTATTTGCAAGCTGAAGTTTCTGACTCTGATGACAATGTAAGGGTATCTTACATGCCTGTAATGTGTCAGCATTGCAATCATGCACCATGTGAAACGGTTTGTCCTGTTGCTGCTACTACTCACTCTGATGAGGGTTGGAATCAAATGGCATATAACAGATGTGTTGGGACACGTTACTGTGCAAATAACTGTCCTTATAAAGTACGTCGTTTCAACTGGTTCCAGTACGATGATTTAAATATACCTGCTTTCCCTGACTTTGCTAAAGTAAATTACGCACAGGATGATCTTGGAAGAATGGTGTTGAATCCTGATGTTGTAGTTCGATCCAGAGGAGTTATGGAGAAATGCAGTATGTGTGTCCAATCCATTCAGGCTGGTAAGCTGAAAGCGAAAAAAGCTGGTAGACCTGTTGAGGAAAGTGACATTGATGCAGCATGTTCTTCTATTTGTCCAGCTGAGTGTATTACATTCGGAGACTTAAATGATAGCAATCATAGAGTAAATAAAATGAAAGATCATGAACGGTCCTATTTACTTATGGAAGAAGTAGGAGCTCAACCAAATGTTTATTATCAAACATTGGTTAGAAACACAGAAAAAGAATAATAAAACTGATTAAAAGATATATCGATGCATGTCGTAGAAGCTGAAATAAGAGAACCCTTAATCCTTGGAGAAAAGTCATACAATGACATTACTGAGGACGTTTGTGCACCTATTGAGGGTAAGGCAAATGCAATGTGGTATTTTGTTTTCGGAATAGCAGGCTTGTTAGCTCTATGGGGTATTGGTAATATTTTATATACTAT
>CEUK01123133.1_pt1 | contig 54098 bp, 42 predicted proteins | sample 356451 | NCBI WGS metagenome assembly CEUK01 (sample SAMEA2622843, study PRJEB7988) | marine metagenome | isolation source: saline water (ENVO:00002010), including
ATCGGAAGAAGCACCAGCATCGGAAGAAGCACCAGCAGCAGAAGCTTCTAAGAAAGACTAACTAAATTTTAAATGAATAAAGCAGATTGCTTTTATTTAGGACATATTTCGAAACTTCACGGATTTAAAGGTGAAGTTTCGTTGTTTTTAGATGTTACTAATCCAGAAGACTACAAGTCAATTGATGCTATTTTTATTGATATCGATAATAGTTTAACACCCTTTTTTGTAGAAACTATAAGAATTAAAAATAAAGGTTTCGCAACTATTAAATTAAAAGACGTTGATGATGAATTTAAGGCTCGAAGTCTATTACGTAAGGAAGTTTATTTGTCAATGAAATTTTTGCCAAAATTAGAAGGCGTAAATTTTTATGACCATGAAGTTATTGGTTTTAATGTATTTGATCAAAGGGAGGGCTATATTGGAGAGCTTAAATCTGTCATTGATTTAAAATTGAATCCTTTATTACAAATAGTCCACAACGACAAAGAAATTCTAATTCCTTTAATTAAAGGATTAGTTAAAAAAATCGATAGGATTAATAATGAATTATATATCAAAGCTCCAGAAGGACTTATAGATCTTTATTTACAATAGTGAGTATTTTTAAATTTAAATTTTTTGAAATAAAACAAATTGATGTCCCAATGAAAGTTGGTACGGATACAATGGTTTTAGGTTCTATAATTGATACATCTGGGAAATTTTTTGCATTAGATATTGGAGCTGGGTCAGGTGTTCTTTCTTTGATGTGTGCTCAAAAAAATATAAATCTAAAAATCGATGCGATTGAGTTAGATAAAAAAGCCTCCAAAGAATGTAGATATAATTTTGATAAATCTAATTTTCCCAATGAGTTTAATTCAATTCATAAAAATTTTTTGAGTTTTAATACAGATAAAAAATACGATTTAATTATCTCTAACCCACCATTTTTTGAATCAAACATGGGAAATCATGATGAGCGTAAATCTAATGCTCGTCATCAAAAAAGTTTACCTAAAAATATTTTTATAGAAAAAATAGCTTCTTTATTATTAAATCAAGGTCATTTTTGGATTATTGTTCCATATCAGTATGTTCAAGAATGGATTAATGAAGCAACTAAAAATAATTTAAATTTAAATCATCAAACTAATATTAGAGGAAAGGAAGGTAGAGGTTTTATTCGATCTATTTTAAGTTTTTCTAAGAAAGATAATACTAGTATTATTCGTGAATTAACTATTAGAGATAGATTTAATAATTACACTAAAGAGTATATTTATTTAACTAAACAGTTTTATTTTAAAAACTTAGGTTAATATTATTTTTAATAAATAGGTGGATAATCTTTGGGATTCACTTCGTGCATAATATCATATGCTTTTTCAATAATGTCATCAACATTTGGTTTAGAAAAATAGTCGCCATCAGATCCATATGCTGGTCTATGGTCTTTAGCACTAATTGTTTCTGGTGCAGAATCTAAATGGTAATATCCTTTTTGTTCAACTAATACTTTGTCAAGTATATATGCTGTTGCTCCACTACTTACATCTTCGTCAACAATTAGTAATCGATTTGTTTTTTTTATTGATTTTGATATTAAGTGTTTTATATCAAAAGGAAGTAAAGTTTGAATATCAATTAATTCAATTGATATATTTAATTCAGCTAATTCTTTTTCAGCTAGCTCACATAAATTAAATGTTGAACCATAAGAAACAATCGTTATATCATTTCCTGATTTAACAATTTCAGGTATACCAAGTGCCTCTTGAAATTCACCTATATTTTTAGGTCTCCTTTCTTTTGTTCTATATCCATTTAATGGCTCTATAACTAATGCTGGTTCATCTGATTTAATAAGAGTATTGTAGAAGCTTGCAGCTTTTGTCATATTACGAGGAACACAAACATATATTCCACGTACAGCATTAATAATCATCCCCATTGGTGAACCACTATGCCAAATACCTTCAAGTCTATGTCCACGTGTACTGATAATTAATGGTGCTTTTTGTCCCCCTTTTGTTCTGTATTGAATAGTTGATAAATCATCAGAAATAGTTTGGAGAGCATATAATAAATAATCTAAATATTGAATTTCTGCAATAGGTCTAAGTCCACGCATAGCCATTCCTATACCTTGACCAATAATTGTACATTCACGTATTCCAGTATCCGAAACACGGTCTATTCCAAATTTTTCTTGTAATCCTTCTAGGGTCTGATTTACTCCACCAATTTTACCAGCATCTTCTCCAAAGATGAGTGCTTCGGGGTGTTTTTGTAATATATTTTCAAAGTTATCTCTTAGTATAATTCTACCATCTTCCATTTTTATATCAGACTCATATTCTGGAAGAATTGTGTCAATATTCATAGCAGAAAAATCAGATTCTGAATGGAGGTGGGAACTATATTTATTGAAATTATCTTTCATTTCACTTTCTATCCAAGAAGAAAGTTTGGATTTTGAATTTATATTTTCTTTATTGACTATTCTTAGTGCTTTTCTAGCATTACCTAAAATTTCTTTTTGTATTGGATTAATTGATTTTTCTAGGTTCTCGATTATTTCTTGTATAGGTTTGCTATTTGTGCTTTCTTTAGAAACTGACTTTAGTAATGGAATTAAATTGTTAAGACTTTCTTTTAGTGAATCTGTATATTCTTTCCAAGCTCTGTTTTTATCGTCACGAACTCTTTCTTTAGCTTCTTCACGAATTTTTTCAAGTTCTGGTTTAGTTGCAATTTTTAATCCATTAGCATTAAAATTAATAATCCACTCTTGAAATTTTGTGATACAATCGAATTCTACTTCCCATTCCATTCTAGCTTCATCTTTATATCGTTCGTGTGATCCACTAGTTGAGTGTCCTTGAGGTTGATTTACCTCTTGAACATGAACTATAACAGGAATATGTTCCTCTCTTGAAATCTTTACAGCTTCTTGGTAGGTGTTGCATAAGTTAGCATAATCCCATCCTTTCGTTGTAAAGATTTCATATCCGGGTTTATCTTTTGTTCTTTGCATTCCAGATAGAGCTTCTGAAATACTATTTTTAGTTGTTTGGTATTCTCTTGGAACTGAAATTCCATACCCATCATCCCAAATAGACATTACCATAGGAACTTGTAATACACCTGCAGCGTTTATTGTTTCCCAAAAAGGTCCTTCAGATGTTGACGCATCTCCTATTGTACCAAAGGCTATTTCATTTCCATTATTAGTGAATTTTTTGAATTCTTTTTTATTTGATAAACTAGAGTTATTTCTGTAAAATTTAGATGCTTGAGCTAACCCTAATAGTCTAGGCATTTGACCAGCAGTTGGAGAAATGTCAGCTGAACTATTTTTTTGCTTCATTAAATTCTTCCAATTTCCTTTTAAATCTAAATTTCTAGTCGCAAAATGTCCGCCCATTTGTCTACCTGCAGATTGAGGTTCTTTTTCAATATCAGTATGTGCATACAAACCTGCAAAATATTGTTGAACATTTAATTGTCCAATAGCCATCATTATAGTTTGATCACGATAATATCCTGATCTAAAATCACCATTTTTAAATTGTTTTGATAAAGCGATTTGTGCTAGTTCTTTTCCATCTCCAAAAATTCCAAATTTAGCTTTTCCACTTAAAACTTCACGTCTTCCTAATAAAGATGCTTCTCTCGACAAGCAAGCTAATTTAAAGTCATCAATAACTTCTTTCTTGAATGATTCAAAATCAATTGATTCAACAGTTTCTGATGTAGATTTCTTATTCATAGATTCACCATCGATATTATCGATACGCGAAGATAACAAATTGAGATTTTATTTAAAAGTAAAATAATACCGAAAAGATCTTAATTTTTTGTTAATTTAATTTAGAAAAAAACAACAAATCTCTTAATACCATTATATTAGCTTAAAACTTTTTTTACTATGCTTAAAATTAGATTATTATTTATTTTTTCCTTTTCTTTTTTTATTTCTTTTTCTCAATTAAATATAGACTCAATAGGTCATATAGATTACATCTCAGAACATGCTACAATGATAAATGATGTCTGGGGGTATGTTGATGAAAATAATAATGAATACGGTCTTGTAGGAACTGAGAAAGGAACATCTGTAGTTGATTTGTCAACTCCAACAAATCCCACTGAGATATTTTGGGAACCTGGAATTGAATCTGTATGGAGAGATTTAAAAACTTGGGATGATTATGCATATATCACTACCGAAGCAGAAAATGGTTTATTGATAATAGATTTATCTCCTTTGCCATCATCTTCAAATCTTACAACAAATTACTATTATGGTCCATCAAACAATGAATGGGAATCGGCACATAATTTATATATTGATTCCTCTGGATATGCATATATTTTTGGAGCAAATAGAGGGAATGGAGGAGTTATTATTTTAGATGTGCATACAAATCCAATGAATCCAATTGAAGTTGGATTTTTTGATGATTGGTATGTTCATGATGGTTATGTTTTAAGAGATACTATGTATCTAGCTCATATAGATGAAGGATTTATAAGTATGGTTGATGTGACAGATAAAGCTAACCCAATTCTTTTAGGAACTTCTTTTACTCCCTCAACATTTTCTCATAATATATGGACAAAAGATGATGGTAATTTTGCATTTACTACAGATGAAGTGTCAGGAGGTTACATAACTGCTTATGATGTTTCAGATCCGACAAATATTTTTGAAGTTGATCGTATTCAGAGTTCACCTGGATTAGGTGTTATCCCTCATAATACACATGTTCTAAATAATTTTATAATCACGAGTTATTATTCAGATGGTATAGTTATTCATGATGTAACATATCCCTACAATCTTATAGAAGTTGGTAATTATGACACTTATTTTGATCAAACAACTGATTATGATGGGTGTTGGGGAGCATTCCCATACTTACCTTCAGGTTTGATTTTAGCTACAGATAGATCAGAAGGTTTATATGTACTTGATCCTGATTATATTCAGGCTGCATATTTGGAGGGGGTTGTTACAAACTCAGTAACATCTAGCCCTATTGATGATGTTGAAATTACCATTTCTAATAGTAATCAATCAAACTATACTCAGTCTAATGGTTTTTATGCAACAGGAATATTTGATTCAGGAGTTTATGATGTTACTTATTTCAAAGTGGGTTATTTTCCACAAACGATTAGTACAACAATTAATTCCGGAATTATTACTACCCAGGACATTCAACTTGTTCCAATTACACCATATGATTTTACTATTAATGTTTATGATTCAGCTTCGTTAGATCCTATTGATGCTGCAGATATTAGATTAGAAATGTCTTTGTTAACTTCAGAAGGCGAAACAAATGCACTTGGTGAAGAAGTTTTAGCTTTATATTATGAGGGTAATTGTAATCTCAGCGTTGGTAAATGGGGATATGTAACCTATTGTAATCAGCTAAATATTGATAGTTTATTAGGAAGTATTGATATATTCTTAACTAAAGGCATATACGATGATTTTACATTTGATTTTGGTTGGAGTACTTCTGGTAATGCAACAACAGGTCTTTGGGAAAGAGACATTCCAAATATTACTGATGGAAATTCAGCACCAGGTATAGATTCAAATAATGATTGCAATACTTTTGCATATGTAACAGGCAATGCTGGTTCTATTGATCCAGATTTTGATGACGTTGATAATGGCGCTGTTTTGCTTACTTCTCCTGTTATCGACTTAACAAGTTATGTTGATCCTTATGTTAATTATGAACGTTGGTTTTATAATTTCCATGGTCCAATTACTCCTCCTGATGATACTTTGGAGGTTTTAGTAAGTAATGGTTTAACCATAAATTCTATTGAGAAAATTGGTAGTGATTCACTTCATTTCTTCAATTGGCATGAGGTAAGTATTCGCATTAAAGATTATATTGATTCATTAACATCAACTATGCAATTTTTCTTTAAAACATCTGATATAAGCCCTCAAATTAATATTACAGAAGCGGGAATAGATCATTTTTTTATTGCGGATGCCGAAGATCTTGGCTTAAATTCATTGCACAATGAAATTTTTGTTTATCCTAATCCATTTAGTGATATTATAAAAATTGAAGGGTTAGATTCAAAAGTAAAATATGAGATTATTAATATTAATGGAGCAAAAGTTGGTTATGGGAATATATCTAATCTTGATAATATTATTGATCTTTCTTACTTGAAACAAGGTATATATTATTTAAAGTTATCTTCCCAGGTATTTAAGATTATGAAAATAAAATAATATAATATTATACTTAATTGGTCAACGATTAGCTATATTTGTTATCAATAATTATACTCAATTTTGGAATTAAAATATGATATTTCTGTAATCATTCCTTTCTTTAATGAGGAAGAGTCTTTATCCGAACTTTTTTCATGGATAAATCGTGTTATGGAAGAAAATAATTTTTCATTTGAGGTAGTTTTTATTGATGATGGTAGTCGAGATGGTTCTTGGGATATTGTTGAGAAAATACACAAAAAATCCCCCAATGTTAAAGGAATAAAATTTCAGCGTAATTATGGGAAGTCTGCAGCTCTTCAAAAAGGTTTTGAAATCGCTCTTGGAGAAGTTGTAATTACTATGGATGCTGATTTACAGGACTCTGCTGATGAAATTCCTGAATTATACGACATGGTGATGAAAAAAGATTTCGATCTTGTGTCTGGTTGGAAAAAGAAACGTTATGATCCTATTTCAAAGACAATACCAACTAAATTTTATAATTGGGCAGCTAGGAGGATAACTGGTATTTATCTTCATGATTTTAATTGTGGTTTGAAAGCATATAAGAATGTTGTTGTCAAGAGTATAGAGGTTTATGGTGATATGCATCGTTATATTCCTGCTTTAGCAAAGTATTCTGGTTTTAATAAAATTGGTGAAAAGGTAGTCAAACACAACCCACGTAAATATGGTACAACAAAATTTGGTTTAAATAGATTTATTAATGGTCCTTTAGATTTACTTTCGGTTGCATTTATGGGTAAATTTTCTAAAAAACCAATGCATTTATTTGGAGCTATAGGAATGTTTATGTTTTTAATAGGTTTTGGTTTTTCATTTTATTTGATAATTGATAAACTTTTCATCGATAAAATGGGGAAATTAATATCAAGTCGTACAGAATTCTATATTGCTCTTTCTGCTATGATTATGGGGGTTCAATTTTTCTTAGCTGGTTTTCTTGCTGAGCTTATTGGAAGAAATTCTTCTCAACGTAATACTTATCTTGTAGAGAAATTATTAGATGTTGATTAATAAATGGGGCATTGATAATACATGGACTTTATTCTTAGATAGAGATGGTGTAATAAATGAACGTATTTTCGGAGGATATGTAACTAAAATTTCAGAGTTTGTTTTTTTGGAAAATTCTGTTCAAGCAATTGCTACATTGTCTAATTTTTTTGGATTAACATTTGTGGTTACAAATCAACAAGGAATTGGAAAAGGAATTATGACTGAAGGTAACCTTTTAGATATTCATACTTATATGTGCAATGAAATTGTTAAGAATGGGGGTATGATAAATAAGTGTTTTTTTGCTTCTAATTTAATAGGTGATGAAAATGATTTTAGAAAACCAAAACCAAAAATGGGAGAGCTAGCAAAATTCGAGTTTCCTAAAGTTAATTTTGAACGTTCTCTAATGGTTGGTGATACTGATACTGATATTGAATTTGGTAAAAACCTTGGGATGAGGACAGTAAGAATAAAAACAGAAGAACCAATAGGTATAGAAGCGGATTTAACTGTATCAAGTCTATTTGAATTATCAAAAATTTTTTTTTATGAAGTATAGGTTATTACTTTTTTTTAGCTCATTTTTTTTAATTTCTTTTAGTCAAGTTAATATGATTGATGATAAAGGATTAAAACAAGGTGAATGGGCTAAGTTATATGATGGTACACGTGTATACAAGTATAGAGGAACATTTAAGGATGACAAACCAATTGGAAAGTTTTATTATTATTACAAATCATCTAAGTTAAAAGCGGTCATTAATCATAAAGAAAATTCTTCTCGTTCAGAAGCTTATTATTATCATGAGAATGGCACTCTTATGAGTTATGGTATTTTTAAAAATCAATTAAAAGATAGTATTTGGATAAATTATACTCCATCTCAGCGTATAAGTAGTTCTGAAACATATTTGAATGGCAAATTAAATGGTAAAAAGATAATTTATTATATACCAGATAATATTGATGATAAATCTCAAATTCCATCTGTAATATATACATATAAACATAATCTTCTAGAAGGGAAGATTACAGAGTATTTTCGTGATTTATCAATTAAACTAGTAGGAACATATAAAAACAACAAAAAAGAAGGTGTTTGGACAAGTTTTCAAGCTAATGGTAAAAAAAGTAGTTTAGTAAGATATAAAAATGGTAGACGCCATGGTTGGTGTTTAGGATATGATGTAAATGGAAATGAGGTTAGTAGAAAATATTATTATTTAGGAGAATTAATTAAAGGTAAACGTTTGGAAGAATTAATGGATTATATGAAATCGAAGGGTATTAATCCAAATCATTAATAATTTCTTTTGAATCAAATTTATTCAATATAATAATCCTAATTATATTGATTTTAATAAAGGTAAAACCTATATTTGCAGGCTATTAATTACATAAAAATATTTCACGAAAATGCGTAATAAAGGATTTTTTTGGTTAATGACAACGATATTATCAGTCATTTGTATTTATCAACTGTCATTTACATTTGTTTCAAGTAGTGTAGAAAAGAAAGCAGAGAAGGAAGCTCAAAATCGAGTAGATCAACTTAAAAAAGAAGCAAAGGATAATAATATGATTGCTTATCTTCCAAATAATACAAAAGTTAATTTTAATGATCCTGAAGCTGAAGAATTAGCGAATTCGGCATTTATTAATCAAATTTTAAAAGAAAAATCGGAAACACCAGTTTATCCAATTTTTGGTTCAACCTTTAAGGATGTAAAGACAAGAAGTCTAGCTTTTGGATTAGATCTTGTTGGAGGAATGAGTGTAACATTAGAAGTTTCAGTACCTGAACTTTTGAAAAATTATATTCGAAATGAAAGAGATATTAAGTTTAAAAAAGCGTTTGATAGCGCAAAAAAAGAATATGGTAATAATGGTGGAGATTTTATATCAATTTTCATACAAAATCATAATAAATTAAATCCTAACACCCCTTTAATTCGTTTATTTGATATTGCTGATATAGATGAATTAGGAAAAAATTCAACAGATCTTGATGTCGAAAATTTTCTTCGTGATAAAGAATCTAGCTCAATGGATGGGGTTGAAGAGATTATGAATCGTCGTATTAATCAGTTTGGTGTTGCGCAGCCAAACATCCAAAAAGATCCTACAAATAATAGACTATACATTGAGTTACCTGGTGTACAGGACGAAGCGACAGTTGCTGATAAGCTTCAATCTACTGCTAACCTTCAATTTTTTGAAACATATTCTATTCAAGAGATTGGTGCTCAATGGCAGCAAGCTACTGCTCTTTCTGCAACAGCTTCATTGGACATTGAAGAAACTGGTGTTTCATCTGACTCTTCAAATATAGACATTGATAGTTCTGAAATTTTAGATTTAACTACGTTAAATGATGAAGCAAAGAAAGGATTAGCTGATTTAATTAGTCCTGCTGGTCCATTTTCAATGGGATATTGTACTCCTGAAAATAAAAATTCTGTTGATATTATTTTAAAACGAAATGATATTTTATCCCTTTTTCCTGAAGATGTTAAGTTTATGTGGTCTTCAGATTTAGAAATCATTAATATTGATACTAAGGAGTTAGGTTATTTTTTATATGCAGTTAGGGTTCCACAAGATGGTAAAGCAAAAGTGGGTGGTAGAGATATTAAAAATGCTTCTACTGGTTATGATCAAAATGAGGGTAAAATAACTGTTGATCTTCAAATGACAGAAGAAGGAGGTGATAAATGGGCTCAAATGACCCAAGAGAATACAGGTCGAGTTATTTCTATAACAATGGATAATGTAGTTTACAGTGCTCCTAGAGTAAATGAGCCTATAACAGGAGGCCGTACTCAAATTTCAGGTAGCTTTTCTATTAATGAGGCAAAAGATTTATCTGGGTTGCTTAATGGTGGTGCATTACCGGCCCCATGTGTGATTAAAGAACAAACAAAAGTTGGACCAACTATTGGTGCTGAAAATGCTTCTGCTGGTTTGATTTCATTTATGATTGCCTTTATACTTGTTTTTATATATATGGTTTTTTATTATGGTAAGTCAGGTATTATAGCTGATATTGCTTTATTTGCTAATATTTTATTCATTTTTGGTTCATTAGCTTCTTTTGGAGCTGTATTAACTTTAGCTGGTATAGCAGGTATTGTTTTAACCATTGGTATGGCTGTTGATGCTAATGTTCTTATCTTCGAAAGAATTCGTGAAGAACAGACCGCTGGTAAAGATCAAAAATCGTCAATTGATACAGGGTTCAAAAAGGCACTTTCCTCAATACTTGATGCAAATATTACAACACTGTTAACAGCTATTATATTAAAAACCTTTGGTTCTGGTCCAATAGAATCTTTTGCTACTACATTGATTATAGGTATTTTTACTTCTGTATTTGCTGCTTTGGTGATTACTCGTTTGTCCATTAATTGGTGGATTAAATCTGGTAGGATTATTTCATTTGAAACTAAAATGACTAAAGGGGCATTTAAAAATTTTACTATTAATTTTGTTGGTAATCGTAAAAAATATTATATCATTTCTAGTATTCTAGTTGTTGGTGGAATTATTTCACTCTTAACTAAAGGATTAAATCCTAGTGTTGAATTTTCTGGAGGGCGAACTTTTGGTGTAAAGTTCGAAAAAAATGCGGGTGATAATCTAGATTATATCAGAACTAATCTTAACTCTGTTCTAATTGATGAAAATGGTAAAAAATCTTCTTTAGAGTTAAAGACTAAGGGTAATAATTTTTTCTTAGATATTACAACAAATTATATGTTAGCTGATGAGAACGCTAATTTAAAAGTTAAGGAAAAATTACTTAAAGGATTAGTAAAATCAGAGCCTAAGGTTGGTAAAGCAAAAATTATGGAATCAAGATCTGTTTCTGCAACTGTTTCTAAAGAATTAATATCTTCTTCTTTGTGGGCTATTATTTTATCTTTATTAGCTGTTTTTGCATATATATTAATGCGTTTTGGAAGGTGGCAATATTCAACAGGCGCCATAATAGCTATGCTTCATGATGTCACAATAGTTTTAGCTGCTTTTGCTATTTTACATGGTATTCTACCTTTTAATTTAGATGTAGACCAAGCTTTTATTGCAGCTATTCTTACAGTCATAGGATATTCTATAAATGATACTGTTGTTGTATTTGATAGAATACGTGAGAATTTAAGATTACATAAATCATCTGATGAAAATCAACAAATAAACATCGCATTGAATTCTACATTATCTAGAACAATTAATACATCTATGACTACATTCATTGTATTACTTATTATATTCTTGTTTGGCGGTGCTGCAATTAAAGGGTTCATTTTTGCTTTAATGATTGGTGTTATTGTAGGTACATATTCTTCTTTGTTTATTGCTACACCAATTTTAATTGATTTTTCTAATAACAGATTAACTGAAGATGCTAAAGTAGCTAAAGCTAAAGCAGCATCTCTAGCTGCAGAAAAAGCAGAAAAAGAAGCTCATGAAGCAAAAATGTAGTTCTATTCTTTAATATAATAAGAGTTATATTATTGAATTAATGTTTCAAGGTATTCTTTATTTTTTTTATATAGTAATTCGAATAACTTTGTTGTCGCAAGTGCATCTCCACTTGCTCTATGCCTATCATTTAGATTAATTCCAAGACTTTTAGTTAGTTTGCCTAAACTATATGATTTATATCCAGGTATAATTTTTTTAGAACTACGAACTGTACATAAATTGGGTCTTTTATAATTAAATCCAAGTGATTCAAATTCAGATTTAATAACTTTATAGTCAAATTTTACATTATGTGCAACAAAGACACAGTTATCTGTAATCTCATGAATTTTTTTTGCAATTTCAAAAAATCTAGGAGCATTTACTACCATGCTATTAGTTATTCCAGTAAGGTTAACAATAAAAGGAGGGATATTTCTTTCAGGATTAACTAATGTTATGAATTTGTCAATGATTTTTTTTCCATCATGTTTATATATAGCTATTTCTGTTATTTTACTTTTTTTTGGACTCCCACCAGTAGTTTCTATGTCAATAATAGTATAAATCAAAACAATTTTAAATTTAAAAAAATATAGACTATGAGAGTATTATTTATTATGTTTATAATATAAATATTAAATAAGTTAAAATGGATAAGAAATCAGCGTTTAATTTTAGAATATTTATTGGTGTAATTATTATAGGCGCTACAGTTTTTTTATCGTTCCGTTATTTATTAAAGGGACCTCCATTCATTAAAGTTATGGCCATCGGTTTAGTAGCGGGTGTTTCTTATTTAGTAATAGATCATTTAATTAAAAAAAGTAAAGAGAACAAAAATGAATAATTTTAATCAACAAATGCCACAATTTGATATTGATCCAAAAAAGATTGGCAAGTATGTTACGATAGGAGTAATGGTACTGATTTTAGTAGTATTATTTTTTATGTCTTGGACAGATGTTAATCCAGGAGAGGAAGGTTTTGTATTTAGACCTTATGGTAAAGGAGTAGATAAACAAAGATCGTATAAAGAAGGGACTTTTTTTATTGCACCTTGGAATGAAATGATTACATATAATACACGTCAACAATCAAAGAATTATTCATCTGAAGTTATGGATATTAATGGAACAGATATCATTGTTAAAGTTGCTGTTAATTATGCTGCAAAATCTTCAAAAACAGCTGATTTACATTTGAAACATGGACCTGGCTATATATCTTTTATTGATGATAAAGCAAAAGGTGCAATTAAGGATGTAATAGGTAGATATACTTATGAACAGGTGTATAGTTCTAAAAGAGAAATTTTGGAAGGTGAAATAGAATCTATTCTTCAAAGTGATTTTAAAGGTAATTATATTACCCTTCATTATGTTGAGATAGCTGACGTAAATTTACCACCAAATATTGCTCAGGAAATAACAAATAAAGAAACTCAAAAACAGCGAAACTTAACTGCTAAAGAAAAAGAAAAAGAGGAGGAATATTTAGCAAATGCTAAAATAGAAAGAGCAAGAGGAGATTCATCTTTAATTGTCTCCGCTAAGTATAAAGCTGAAGCTATTGCTTTAGAGGCCGCTCAAATTGCGAAAAATCCTCAGTACATTGAGCTTAAGAAATGGGAGAAGTGGGATGGTATTGGATCGCCATATGGAGAATCTAATGTGTTTGGTTCTGGTGTATCTATTTTAAAACAGAATTAATATTTTTATTTAAATGATAATAAAAAAAGGGAAGAATAAATCTTCCCTTTTTTTATATAATTAAGTTTAATTAGACTATTACACCTAAAACTTCAGCCATTTTTTTTCCAATTTCAGCTGGTGAGTCAACTACATGTATTCCACATTCTCGCATTATTTTTTTCTTAGCTTCTGCAGTATCATCATCACCACCAACGATTGCACCTGCATGACCCATTGTTCTTCCTTTAGGTGCTGTTTCACCAGCAATAAATCCTACTACTGGTTTTTTAGAATTATTTTTAATCCATTTTGCAGCCTCTGCTTCAAGGTTACCTCCAATTTCACCAATCATTACAATGCCTTCGGTATCAGAATCATCCATGAATAGTTGAATTGCTTTTTTTGTGGTTGTTCCAATAATAGGATCCCCACCTATTCCTATAGCAGATGTAATTCCTAGACCAGCTTTACAAACTTGATCTGCTGCTTCGTATGTTAAAGTTCCAGATTTAGAAACTATACCAATAGATCCTTTTTTGAAAACAAATCCTGGCATAATTCCAACTTTAGCTTCATCAGCAGTAATAACTCCGGGACAGTTAGGACCGATTAAAGTACAATCATATTTTGAGATATATTCTTTAGCAGTAACCATATCTTTTACTGGAATCCCTTCAGTTATACAAACGATTACTTTTATACCTGCTGATGCAGCTTCCATAATTGCATCTGCTGCAAATGCGGGTGGCACAAAGATTATAGATGTATCAGCATCTTTTTTTTCAACAGCATCTGAAACAGTATTGAATACAGGAAGATTTAAATGATTTTGACCACCTTTTCCTGGAGTTACACCTCCTACAATGTTAGTTCCATATTCAATCATTTGATTTGCATGGAAAGTTCCTTCACTTCCAGTAAATCCTTGAACTATGACTCTTGAATTTTTATTTACTAGTACACTCATCTTTTTATGTTTTATTTATCGAAATTTTTTCAAAAATTGTTTCGCAAAAATAAAAACTTGTATTTGTTTCAGCAACGATTGTTACTTTTTTATTAATTCTACTAAATATTGATTATTATAATCTATTATTTTTTCTGCTAAAAAGCCGACTTTTTTTGCAATATTTTTCAGATTCAAGAAATCAACATAAAGCCAATCAAACCATTCAGATTTATGATTTTTATATTTCATTTGAAATTTAAAATCACCGTAATACATTGAATTTAGATTAACCCATTGTCCATTGTCTTCATCTTTATATAGGTATTTTATATCTGATGAATCACAAAGGATTTTACCTCCTTTATTTAACAAACTTTTTGCTTTCATTAAAGTGTATTCTAAATTAGTAAGTTTACCAGCAATTCCAATTCCATTCATAAGCATAAGGATAGTATCATATTTTTCATTTTTAATATTAAAGAAGTTTATCAATCTAGCATTTAGTTTATTGTTTTTTAAATGCACGATTGCAAGTGGACTTATATCAATACATGAAACATTCATTCCTTTTTTATTTAGATAATTTGCATGAGGACCTGCACCAGCACCAACATCTAAAATTTTACCAGAACATCTTGACAGAGCAATTTTTTCTATTTCTGGCATATCATCAAACGATCTAAATAAATAGGCAGAGCTTAGAACATCATCTTCACATAAATCTGATGATACAATTATATTTTGATTAATTCCATTTTTTTTGAAATCAATAATTGCTTGGCCTATAGGATCATTTTTAAGAACCATTATTAATATTCATATTGGTCTTCGAAATCATTAAATCCAAATTCATCTTCATCTTCTTGAGATTCAAATTCTGTTTTGAATTGAAGTGAATTTTGTTCATTGATTTTTGAGTTTTCATCTGGGGATTTTCCAATAGATAATACTATTTCAGGAGATTTAGGAGCTTCTTTTTTATATTCTATTAGTTCTATTAGAAACATCCACATATTTAAAAAATCATGAACTAAAATTATTTTTTGGTCTGATTCTTGAATAAAATCTGAAATTATACATGTTTTCATCACTCCAGGCATTATCTGACTATTGTCTTCTCCAAAAGACATATCAAATAAACTTATCTCATAACCTTTATCCCAATTTTCATTTGACATATAAAAAGATGCCATTTGATTATTTGAAAAGTTATAAGCTTTTAAAATTATTTTATAGAAAGATTCGAAGTTATCTTTATCGCTGATTATTATATCGCGAAATATTTCATCTTTATTTTTTGAATCTAGTAAAATCCTAAATTTTAAACCTGCCATTTCTAGATATTAATTGTTTTAAAATTACGCTAAATTTAGTTTAATGTTTCAAGCCCATTTCAAGCCCGATTTTAATCATTAAGTCATAGGCTTCTTTACTATCATTTTTAATTTTTCCATCTAGTATTGCCTCTTTTATTTTTGATTTAATAGTTCCTATCTCTTGACAAGGATGTAGACTAAATGTTTTCATAATTGTAATACCATCAATCGGAGGTTGAAAGTTACGTATACGGTCTTTTTCTTCAACAATTAATAATTTTTTTTCTACTAGCTTAAAGTTCTCCTTATATTTTTTAACTTTCATTTCATTTTTAGATGTTATATCCGCGTTACATAATATCATCAAATCATCAATATCATCTTCTGCATCTGATAATAACCTTCTAATAGCTGAATCAGTAACATGACCTTTAACAAGAGCTATTGGTCTTAAGTGTAACCGAACGAGTTTTTGAACATATTTCATTTTTCTATCCATAGGTAATTTTAACCTTTTAAATATTTTTGGAACCATACGAGCACCTAACTCTTCGTGTCCATGAAATGTCCATCCAGTTTTATCATTAAATCTTTTTGTTTTCGGTTTTCCAATGTCATGCATTATAGCGGCCCACCTTAACCAAATATTTTCACTTTTTTTGCTAATATTTTCTAGTACTTCTAATGTATGATTAAAATTATCTTTATGCGATTTTTTCATAATTGTTTCAACACCATGAAGTGATACCATTTCTGGAAAAAATTGATGCAGTAGTTTTGTTTGAAATAGTAAATTGAATCCTTTTGAAGGGTTTTTACTGAGGATTATTTTATTTAGTTCATCTATTATTCGCTCTTTTGAAATAATACTTAATCGGTTTGAATTTTCTTTAATAGACTCTATGCTATCTCTCTTTATTGTAAAGTTTAATTCTGAAGCAAACCTTACTGCTCGCATCATTCGAAGGGGGTCATCAGAATATGTTTTATTAGGTTCTAAAGGTGTTCGAATTATTTTATTTTCAATATCCTTAATACCATTAAAAGGATCTATAAGTTCACCAAATTTTTTTTTATTAAGATTTATCGCAAGTGTATTTATTGTGAAGTCCCTTCTGTTTTGATCATCTTTTATTGTTCCATTTTCAATAATAGGTTTTCTAGATTTTTTTTGATAAGACTCTTTTCGAGCACCTACAAATTCAATATTAAAATCTTTATAGGTAAATTGAGCTGTTCCGAAATTTTTAAATAGCGATACTTTATTTACATTTAGTTTTTTTGCACATAATGTAGCTAAATCTAATCCATTTCCAACGACAACAACATCTATGTCTTTTGATTTACGATTTAAAAATAAGTCACGGACATAACCACCAATAACATATGCTTCAAGATTTTTTTCTGAAATAATTTCTGAAATAACCTTAAAAGCAGGGTTTGTTATATGTTGACTAAAATTATTTAACATAATATCTACAAAGTTAATTTAATCAAAATTAATATTGATTTATCCACTAAATTAATAGTAATAATAATCGTATTTTAGATAAATTGGCATACTGTATTAAAAATCTATGATCAAATTAATAGTTTCTTTTATTTCAAATAATTTTTATCGAATAGTTAAAAGGCATATCGATAAAAAAATGATTAAAGCAAAATTAGAAATCAATTTTATAAAAATAAATGGAGATAGTTTTGAATATTGGGATAATAATGCAAGCAAACCAGCTATTTTTTTAGTTCATGGTTTTGGTACCTCTGCTGAATATCAATGGTACAAACAAGTAAATGTGTTAAGTAAGGATTATCGTATAATTATTCCAAATTTATTTTACTTTGGTCGAAGTAATTCTATTTCTAAAAAATTTAGAATAGAAGATCAAGTAGAATTTATTAATTTATTATCAAAACATTTGAATTTAGATTCAATTATTTTTTTTGGTATTTCATATGGTGGACAGATAGCTATAGATTTCACAAAAAAATATCCTCAAATTGTAAAGAGTTTAGTAATTGTAAATTCTCCAATTAAATTTTATAATATTAAAGATGTTGAGGAGATTTGTGAATCTTTTGATGTTTCAAACCTTCAAGATTTATTTGTTCCGCATAATTATAAAGATTTAAAGAAAATATTTTATTTGGCTTTAGGCAAGAAATGGATTTTACCCTCCTTTTTCCTTAAGCCATTTTATAAGAATTTATATATAAATAATTTTAATGAAAAGCGTCATTTAATAAGTCATTCTGTTGATAGAATCAACCACTTTACTAAAGTAAATTATAGCTTTGATACACCAACTTTAATGATATATGGAGGAAATGATAAAATAACTTCTACAGACAAAGCTCTTTTATTAAAAAATCACATTGGTAATAATGCAAAATTCACATTAATAAAAAAAGGTACACACATGCCTAATATTACTCAAACCGATAAGTTTAATGAAATTGTTTTAAATTTTTTAAATAAAGCGTAGTTTATTTTCGTATTATCTGTATATCACCATTGAGTTCTATTTTAACTATTTGTGATGGTGTATCCATTTTTTCATTTAGTCTTTTCTTTATTATATAATCGACATTATTTTTTATTTGAACGGAAATACTATTAAAATCTATTGGGCTTTGTTCTCCAGATATATTTGCTGATGTACTTACTATAGGTTTTTTTAATTTTTTGATAAGATTTAAACAAATTGGGTCCTTTGTAATTCTAATTCCAACAGAACCATCCAATGCAATTATAGATGAGGCTAATCCTTTGGCTTTTGGATAAATAATTGTAATCGGCTTAATTGATAAGTCAGCTAAATCATAACAAATTTCATTAAATTCAGGTACAAATTTTTCAAGCATAGCGAAGTTGTCTACTAGTACAATGAAACTTTTATTTTTAGGGCGGTTTTTTATATCTAATATTTTTTTGCAAGCTGAGTCATTTGTGGCATCACAACCTAGACCCCATATTGTATCAGTGGGGTATAAAATAACACCTCCATTTTTTAAAGTTTCAATTGCTTCAAGCATATTATTTTAATAAATCTGGTCTTCGTTTTTTTGTTCGTTCAATTGCCTTATCTTCTCTCCATCTATCTATTTCTCCAGAATCTCCTGAGAGTAATATTTCTGGTACTTTCATGCCATTATATTCAGCGGGTCTAGTATATACAGGCGGAGATAACAAACCATCTTGGAAACTATCAGTTAAAGCTGATGTTTCATCATTTAAAACTCCAGGTATTAATCTAACTATGCTATCAACAAGAACAGCTGCACTTAATTCACCACCAGATAACACATAGGATCCTATAGAAATTTCCTTCGTTATCAAATATTCTCGAATACGTTCATCAATACCTTTGTAATGGCCACATAGAACCATAATATTATTTTTTAAACTTAAATCATTACATTTTGATTGACTGAGTAATTCACCATCTGGAGTCATAAAAATAATCTCATCGTAATCTCTTTCAGATTTTAATTTTTCAATAATAGTTGCTATTGGTTCAATACTCATAACCATTCCAGCACCACCACCATATTGATAATCATCAACTTTGTTATGTTTGTTAGAAGAATAATCTCGTATGTTATGAATTTTTAATTTTAAATGTCCTTTTTCTTGTGCTCTTTTCATTATAGAATCAGAAAATGGGCTTTTTAATAATTCTGGTAAAATTGTTAGTATATCTATACGCATAATTTAAAATTAATTATTTTATGTTAGCTTTTATATAACTATCTTTCTATTTGATGAGTAATCGTTATTTATCAATGAATTTTTGGAGGATAGTTATTGCTTCATCAGAATATGCAATGTATATTCGTATAATTAAAAATAGTTTGTTATGAAATTAAAATTATTATTAGCGTCTTTTTTCTTAATTAATTTATCACTGTTTTCTCAAGATACAACGTGGGTTCAAACTTTCACATTTGACTCTATATCAACACGAAGAGCAGAATTTAATTTCCCTTTAGAATTACAAGATAAGCGTTTTGAGAAGGTTCTAATGTATTATAAACTTAAATGTGACCCACAAACACCTTGGGACAGTTATGCTTGTGGTGAATGGGATTATTTAGCATATACTAGAATATTTGATCACACAGGTATAATGGATTCCGTAAAAATCGACTCGGTACGTTATATGAATAATTTTAATAGTCCAATAAATTATACTTACGATAATTGGGGGTATTCATATGCTGACACATATATACTCAATGAAAAATATAGAGATGGTTTTACAACATCATTGAGTTCTATAAATCAGTTGTCAACAGGGAATTCTAGTGCACCTTTTGATTTGACGAATAAAGGTGGCCGATTTCAGATGTTAGTTAAAGCTTCAGAGTTAATGTCGGCTGGGGTAATCGCAGGTGATATTCAATCACTTGCTCTCTATGTAAATAATATTAATGTAAATGGTGAATTACTTTATCCTTCAATTTCTATTAAACCAACGAGTGATTCTTCAATAATAGCATTCCATACAACAGGATTTACTGAAGTATATAATTTGTCTAGATCAATATTGGGTTCTACATCTGAACTTTCAATTGGTGAAAATGAGTTAGAATTCTATCAGCCTTTTTATTGGAATGGTATAGATAATATCATTATTGATTTTAATTTTCAACGTTCTATGCCAGCGTTAAATAATATTTCTTTTTTAAAAGAAACATCTTTATCTAATATGGCAGTAAATTTCCCATCAAAAAATGGAGTTTTAAATTTCTCAGGATCTAATTATGCTTCTTTAGAATTATCAGATTTCGATATGGGAGATGATATTACAATTGCTTTTTGGGCAAAGGGTAACGGAAATAATGGGATTAATACATCTATTTTAGAAGCAATTGATACAAATAATACAAGAATTATTAACATCCATATGCCTTGGAGTAATAATAATTTGTATTGGGATTGTGGAGAAGGAGTAGGTTATGATCGTATTTATAGCTCAATGATAGCGAATGAAATTGACAATGATTGGCACCATTGGGCATTTGTCAAGGATCAATCTTCAGGTGAGATGAAGATATTTAAAGATGGTAGTCTTTGGTTAAGTGGATCTGGTTTAACTCGATCTGTTGGAATGATGCATAGATTAATCCTTGGTTCGAATAAAAATAGAACCAATAATTGGAAGGGAAGTATTGATGAATTTCAAATTTATTCAGCACCAGTTGATCAGGCAACAATTCAAAATTGGTATAAAAAGAAAATTGATAATACTCATCCTAATTGGTCTGATTTATTAGTTTATTATGACTTTGATAATGAAGAATGGGCAAAAGATATGTCTCAAAATGATTTTCTCTTAATGCCATCTGAACAGGGTATGTTTGATTTTTCTTATATACCTTTAGCTGGTGTTATTGAATCTGATAGACCAATCATTAGTTTTGGTCAAGGATCTGTTACAGGACAAATTTCTAATAAGACTATACCATACTATAAATTGAAAGAACCAGAGGTAGTATTTGAATATGAGTCTGTAAATAGACATTTTGCTATAAGTAATGCTTTTATAGCTTTACCAAGTGGAAATGAGGTTGTTTATGATTCTTCAAATACAGTAGTCTCAATTACTCCATTCATTGGATCTAATGTCCTTTCAAATGAAGTTATTACTTATTATCAAGAACCTTTTGAAATTATTCATGATGTGGAGATAGGTCGTTTTATTACTCCATATGGTATTCAATTTGATTTAGGACCAAATGGATTTACATGGATATATGATGTTACTGATTATCAAATGTATTTTAAAGACTTAGTTGATTTAGCAGCTCATAATACTCAAGAATTAATTGATTTGAAGTTTGCATTTATTGAGGGTATTCCACCTCGTGATGTTCATTCACGAAAACCAATATGGAGTGATTTTAGAAGTTATTCATACTCTAGTTTAGATAATGATTTAAATCTCCAATCAACCAGTGTTACTCTTCCTGATACTTCGTCAATGTTTAAGATCAAAACTCGTTTAACTGGTCATGGACATCATGGTTCAGTTAATTGTTGTGAGTGGGATTCAAAAGATCATATGATTTCTGTTAATGGAATTGAACGTTTTAATTGGGAAATATGGGAAGAAACAGCTTGTGGTGATAATCCAAATATTTCTCAAGGTGGAACATGGCCTTATGCTAGAGAGGGATGGTGTCCAGGCGATTTAGTTAAAGAATATGATCATGAACTTACACCTTATGTGACTCCTGGTACTTCAGTATCTTTTGATTATGATATAGAAGATATTCCTTTCGGTGATGAAGCTCAGGGTAATGGTAATTATGTGGTAGCAATGGATTTAATATCTTATTCATCGCCTAATTTTCAACATGATGCTGCAATTATAGATGTTTTGAACCCAAATAGTTGGGAGTATTATAGAAAATGGAATCCTAGTTGTTCAAATCCTAGAGTTATTTTGCAAAATACAGGAGAGCAAGAATTAACATCTTGTACCATTAGAATTTGGATAAGCTACGGAGATTTTATTGATTATGAATGGAATGGTAATCTAAAATTTTTAGAGAAAGAAATAGTTGAAATACCAATAGAAGATGATAGTTGGTGGGCAGATTATACAGGTCAGCAAACTTTTAGAGCTCTTGTAATGAATGTTCAAGGAACACCAGGTATGGATGAATATCCAAATAATAATGAGGTTGCTAAATCTTTTGAAGCACCAACCTATATTTCAGGCCCATTTTTAGTGTGGTTCACAACTAATAATAAAGCTATGGAGAATAATTGGAGATTAGAAGATGCTGATGGTAATATTATTTTCGAACGTGGTAATCTTAACGCGTTAGCTAATAATACGAATTACAAGGACACTTTTGATTTAGCTCCAGGCTGTTACAGTATTACTTTAGAAGATACTGATAGTGATGGAATAGGATTTTGGTATTCAGCTCAAGTAGAGGGTGAAACAAATGGTACATTCAGAATTAAGAATGTTGGCGGTCCAATTGTGAAAACTTTAGAACGTGATTTTGGAAATTATATTAAGTTTAATTTCTCAGTTGGTTATGCTTTAGATATAGATGAAAAAGATAAAATTGGTAGTATCTCAATTTTTCCAAATCCAAATAGTGGACTTTTTTATGTTGATTTTAAAGGAGATTTTTTAGATAATGTTCAATTAGAGATATTTGATTTAATGGGTAGGAGAATTGTATCAGAAAAAATGGATGTTAAGGCTAATTTTTCAACATCATTAATTGATCTGTCAAAATCTCCAGATGGTCATTATATTGTTAAGGTTAAAACAGATAATGGTATTTATATAGAGGAACTTATAAAGCAATAATTTAGAGTTGAAATTTATTTCTCATCTAAAGTTTTTCTTTAAATCTAATATAGGTTTTTCTATGTATCTATAGCTTAATCTACTTATTATTATTGTGATGTAACCAGATAATAGGATAAATAATAAAAATCCAAATATTGAGTTTTGAATATTGTAATTGATTATTATTTGTTGAACAAAATAGATAATTATACAGTGATACATATATATACCATAGCTAATATTTCCTAACTTAAAAAATCCATAAATATTATCTGCTTTATAAAATGAATTTTCACAATAAATTTGTTCAAAAATTATAAATCCGAAATATAGTCCTATAAATAATTGTTTGATACATATAAGATGATTTTCAAAAATATTTTTTGAAAATATAATTAGGGTACCTCCAAGGATATATGTAATTAATATTTTGGTTTTTGAAATTTTACATAATGCTAATAACCATTTTTTATTAATTGTTAAATAACTTAATAATCCTCCAATTGCAAAGTCGCTCATTACAGAAAGAGTATGATAATAAATTACACGTTCATCACTATAATTTAATAGTCTAAATATGACACTAATTATAATTAAGATAATAAAATAAAAATGGTAGTTTTTTCCTTTTTTAAATGCTGGTATAAGTATTATTAAAGCTACCCAAGTAATATAAAATTGTTCTTCAATACTAACAGACCAAGTAATGGTTAAAAAGTTCAATGAATCTTGCCAGCCTATCCATAATTCTTCAAAATTTGAAATAAAAAGTGAATAATTTAGTAATGAGTTTTGAGTCTCGAATCCAGTTGGTAAAACTGGAAATATAAAAAAACCAAATATTATAATAATGAAGTATAATGGCCAAATTCTAAGTAATCTTCTCATGAAAAAATTATAAGGATTAATTTTTTCTTTTTGTTTTGCTTCGTTTATAAGTAGGGATGTTATTAAAAAACCACTAAGCACAAAAAATAGTGATACTCCGTAGTGTCCTTTACTTGCAATTTTAAATATCTTTAAGAAGATTTCATTAGAAAAAAAGGTTCCCCATATTTCTCTATTTAAAGTGAAGCTATGAAATATAAATACTAAAAGTGCTCCAATAAATCTTAAACCATTTAAATTATTATAAAAGGGAATTGATAAATTATTGGTTTTTTTCTTTTCCAAACTTATGAATCATTAATTTTACCCCAAATTAAGGTAAAATAAGCATACCATGAAATATGATATTGCAATTATTGGAGGAGGGATTGTAGGAGCTGCTACTTTTTATAAGCTTCAAAATAAAAATCCAAACAAAAGAATTGTACTGATTGAGAAAGAGATGAAGCTAGCAGGTCATCAAACTGGCAATAATTCAGGTGTTATTCATTCAGGACTTTATTACAAGCCAGGATCATTAAAAGCTGAAAATTGCATTAAAGGTAGGCATGAGTTAGTTGCTTTTGCAAAAAAATACGATATACCACATGATGTTTGCGGTAAAATTGTTGTTGCAACACATGAAAAGGAGTTAGATAATTTAGAAAAAATATATCAAACAGGATTACAAAATAAAATTGAAGGCTTAAAGAAAATAACTAGTAAAGAAATAAAAGAATATGAACCTCATGTTGATGGAATAGCTGGGCTGCTTGTTCCATGTACAGGTATTATTGATTTTGTTGCTGCAACAAATAAAATGGCAGAATTAGCATTAGAAGCTCAACCTTTAAGTAAAATGGTGTTAGGATGTGAGGTTAAGGATATTATTAAGAGTGATGATTCATCTACTATTGTTACCAATCAGAATGATTTTAAAACAAAACATATAGTATTTTGCGCTGGTCTTCAAGCGGATCGTCTTGCCAAGAAAGATGGTGTGAAATTAAAAGAAAAAGTAGTCGGATTTAGAGGTGATTATTATGAGTTGACCAAACAAGGAATGCATAAGGTAAAACATTTAATATATCCAGTTCCAAACCCTGATTTTCCATTTTTAGGTGTTCATTTTACACGAATGACTAATGGAGAAATTGAATGTGGACCAAATGCTGTTTTTACATTTAAACGTGAGGGCTATAGAAAAACGGATTTTTCATTGAAAGATACCTTTGATGCTTTAACTTACAAGGGAACATGGAAGTTATTTTTTAAAAACATGAAATTTGGTATTGATGAATATAGAAGGGCCTTTTCTAAGAAATTATTTTTAAAAACTCTTCAGCGAATGATTCCTTCGTTAACTATGGATGATATAAAACCTGGAAGGTCTGGCGTGAGAGCTTTATTATTAAGTGAAGAAGGTGATACTAGAGATGATTTCAGGGTAGAATATCATGATAATGCTATTCATGTATTAAATGCACCTTCACCTGCTGCAACTGCATCTTTAGCTATAGGAGATTATATTTCTGAAGAATTTGAGAAGTATTTTTATTCAGAATAAGTTTCACAATCTTCCTTTCTCTGATAGTAATATAGCTATTGGTCTTGTTGATGAAAATTGAGATAATATAATAATAATAGCTACTGTTATTGGTACACTAAGGAACATACCTGTGATTCCCCATATAAATCCCCAAAAAGCTAGAGATAAAATTGCTATTAGAGCACTTATATTGAGTGTGTTTCCCATTAATTTAGGTTCAATAAAACTTCCAATAATCATAGCAACTATTCCAACTCCAAAAAATATTATTAAAAATGGAATAAATTCTCCAAATTGAATGAGTGAAAATAATGATGGTAATAAAGTTCCTATTATTGGTCCAACAGAAGGTATGAAGTTAAACATGAATATTAAAAAAGCCCAAAATAAAGGTGAATCAATACCAACTATCAAAAGTATAAAGTAACTGATTGAGGCAGAAAGTAAGCTAATGAGTGATTTTAAACTTATATAACTAGACATTGATTTGTCTATTTTTTTTAGCGTAGATTTAACACTTATATATTCTTTTTCATTTTTAAAAATAAGTTTGATTTTTTCTTCAATTAATGATTCTTCAATAAAAATAAAAGTTACATAGAAAATAATCATAACCATATTACTTAGTAATTCAGATATAGAGTTGAAAAAATCTTCAAGGTGACTTGTAATATCTATTTGATTAATCCAATTAGTTAATTCACTGCTTAATTCTATATTTAATAATTCATTAATCTTTAGGGAAATTAAGTTGATGTTGTTGTTGTATAAAGAGTAGGATTGTGCTATGTTTTCAATGTTAGAGGATAAAACTTTACCTATTGCGAAAATAGTTGAGAATATAACAAATGATGCTAAAATTGTTTTAAACCAGGTAGGAATATATTTTTTGATTAACTTATTTTTATCTAATAAGTTTCTTGTTTTTTTTACTATAAACCATATTAGAACAGATATAATAAAGGGGATTATTATCATTTGACCATAGATTAAACCAAATAATATAATTGTTAAAGTTACAAGCCAGGAAGTTACCTTATTTATTTTCATAGATTAAATGTAATTAAATTAATGTTTACTATACATTACTAGTAAACTGAAAATAAACTATCCTCAATACTTATTTTTTCAATTGTTTTGTCTTCTGTAATATATTTAGGTAATTTGCCAAGTGTGAAAATCGCTATTTTTTTGTCCTTATTTTTTAAGATTTGTATTTCTTCTTCAGAAGGAATCTTTAAATAAGCTATATGATTTGTGTAGAACATAATTGGAATATTAGAAAATAGGGTAAGATTACAATTAAATATTACATATTGTTCTTTTTTCAGTTTTCTATTTAGACTTAAGATTAAATGTTTTTCTGATTTTTTGCTTTGCCAATAATTTGTTTGGTCTTCATACGAATTTGTATGGTTTTTTTCAAGGCTATTTATATTAAGAGCAATAAATGCAAATAATATTGTTAATGATGGATTCATAATAGATGAAATAAATTTCTTTTGTAGTTTAAGGGCTATGAAATCAATCGTATAATAGATTAATGTAGATAGTCCCAAGTATACAAATGGCATCATAATAATTGTGAATCCAATCATTTTTGTTGCTGCTATACTAAAGAATAAGTATGTAAATATTATGGCTATCATAATAAATAAGCGTTGCTTTATTTCGTTCGATTTTTGTATCATAATAATTAATCCAATTATTATTAGAAAAGGAATTGCATCACCAGATCCATAAAGTGTTGAAAGGCCCTTTGTGAAATGGAAATCAAATCTCCCAGAGTGGTCTTCGATAGCTTCAAAAAAATGTCTTCCATTTAAAGCTAATTCATAAGATGCTTCTTTTGGAAAATTTGTATGAATATAAATTTGCCAAGGCAAGAATATTAATAGACTAATTAAAAAAGATTTTATTATAGGGAACAGATGTTGTTTGTGGAAACAGGATATTCGATAATATATGCAGTTTGTTATAAACCAAATGACATAAACAATTAGACCCATTAACCATTTTACTAAAACAGCAGAGCCTGAGAATAAACCTATTAAAATTAAGTATTTAATTTTTTTTGATCTGTTGTATTCAAACCAACACCAAAAACTACCAGTAACATAAAAAAGAAAAGCAATATCATTGTGATCAGTTGCATATTTTCCGCTAATTAATTCTAATGGAAAGTAGGCTACTGTTATTAATATTGCAGCTATAAAACCGACATTTTTATTAATTGTTATTTGGCCAATACGATAAACAAATAATGGTATTATTGCATGTAGTAAAATACTTGGAATTCTGACTGCTAGTTCAGTAGTTCCAAAAATCTTTATACTTAAAGCCATTTGCCATAAAAAAAGTGGCTGTTTATGGAGCCATATGTAATTTCCTGCCCAATTTTTATAATCGTATGGCAAAATATTATCGGGAAATAGTGTCGGTAACAAGGGGGCTTTAGTCATATTCTTTGCAACTAAAGCATGGAATTGTTCATCCCAAATTTCAAGAAATTCATTTAAGCTTGCAGAAAAGAAACCAATTCCTATTGCTCCTACAAAAAGAAAGAATAATGCTATTTTTTCTTTTTTTGAAAAGAAAAAAATGATAGATAGAATTAGTATTAATCCACTAATACTTAGAGGTAATATTTGATGTAAAGAAAAATTAGTATCAAACATATAATTGTTCTTTTAGAGTCTAAATTAGTATTTATTTTTATTCTCTTAGTTATTAATTTCTTTTCATAATATAAAGGTTATCTTTGTTGAAAATTAATTTATATGAGCGAGGAATTAAAAGCAGTAAGTTATTGTGTAGGCATGAGTTTGGGAGGTAGTTTGTTGCAACAAAATTTAGGAGGTATATCACCTAAGATTTTGGCTGAAGCTATTCAAGATCAATTTGATTCGAAAGAATTGAAATATACACAAGAGGAAGCAAATCGGATAATTCAAGATTTTCTCAAGAAAGAAAATGAACAAAAATTTGGTCTAAATAAAACTAAAAGCAAAGAGTTTTTAGATAAAAATTTAAAGAAAAATGGAGTTAAAGTCACTTCTTCTGGTCTTCAGTATGAGATTATAAAGGAAGGATCAGGGGATAAACCTACATTAACTAGTACTGTAACAGTTCATTATCATGGTACCTTAATTGACGGAACTGTTTTTGATAGTTCTGTAGATAGGGGTGAGCCTGCAAGTTTCCCTGTTAATCAGGTTATTAAGGGATGGACAGAAGCTTTGCAATTGATGTCAAAAGGATCTAAATATAGACTATTTATTCCTCAAGAATTAGCTTATGGTGCATCACCTCATCCAGGTGGCCCAATTGAGCCTTATATGGCATTAATATTTGATGTTGAACTTTTAGAAATAAAATAATGAAAAAAAAAATATATATAATTTCCTTAAGTCTATTATTTTCTTGTGCACAAGATAAAAGTGTAAGTGATAATGAAAATATAAATCTTGATGATTATTCAAATAGAATAGGATATGCATTAGGATCATTAGCAGCCGGAGAACTATCTCAATTTGGAGAAAACAGGAATAAATTAAATAAAGAGCTATTGATTGATGGATTTAATAGTAATCTAAGTGATAAAGATTGTAGAGATTGTGATAGTGTTATGATGGCATTATTTGGACCATATGGTCAAGACTTTGATCTTACTAAAATTGATGCTGGTTCGACTTGTTTAGGCCGAATGATTGCCAATAGTTTTTATCAAATTTGTAGGGGGGCTGAAGATGAAATTAGTATGGAGATGCTCAAATTTGCTTTTAAGCAAGGTGTATATAAGTCAGATACCTTAATAGATCAAGCTGAAAAAATGAAAATGGTTCAAGATTTTTTCGGAAAAAAAATTGAACAAGAATACGGTTTAAATAAAACTAAAAGCAAAGAGTTTTTAGAAGAAAATTTAAAGAAAGATGGAGTTAAAGTTACCTCTTCTGGTCTTCAGTATGAGATTATAAAGGAAGGGTCAGGTGATAAACCTTCATTAACCAGTACTGTAACAGTTCATTATCATGGTACCTTAATTGACGGAACTGTTTTTGATAGTTCTATAGATAGGGGTGAACCTGCAAGTTTTGGTGTTAATCAAGTTATTAAGGGGTGGACAGAAGCTTTACAATTAATGTCCAAAGGGTCTAAGTATAGATTGTATATTCCTCAAGAGTTAGCTTATGGTGCATCACCTCATCCAAATAGCCCAATTGAGCCTTATATGGCATTAATATTTGATGTTGAACTTTTAGAAATAAAATAATCTTTTTAAATATTCAAACTACTTTATTCCGTAATTGGAATAAATAAGGATATTCTATATACAATCGGTATAACTTGATTTTGTTTATTCCTAGCTAAGTATGGTTGAAAAGGACTATTAGGGTTATTGTTTTCTGGATTATTTGGATTAGGAATATCTAAGATGTCATAGTATACACCTGCATTTATTCTCCAATTATTTTCAAAGCCATAATCTAAACCTGCACCGATTAAACAAGTTGCAACCCAGGATGAACCATCTAGTGACATTAAACCATTTGATGTGAATGGTGATTGAATAAACTCCGCTTGAACTCCTATAAAAGCGACATTGCTGAATCGAGCATGAATAAATGCACCACCTCCCCATGAATTACGAGAAAATTTATTTCCTGTTGCGCCATCGTCGCTCCAAGTTCTTTGATAGCGGATTGAAGGTCCTAATATAATAGTCTCTCCAAATTTAAATCCATATTTTATACCTAGACCGAAATTACCACTTCTAACTTGACCTGTTCTTGAATTAAAAGATGCATCTATACCTAACTCAGTTCCATTAAGTGATTGGCAGTATATAGGTAAAGAAATTAATATTGAGAAAAAAGAAATTAATATTGTTTTCATTTTTTTTTTTTTTATTAAACAAATATCAAAATTTATTTTTCATTGACAAAATGTAAGATAAAGTAAGGACTTCTTTTATCTTTGAAAAAAACTGAGAATAAATGCAATTATTAGATGGTAAAGCTACAGCTCAAAAAATTCGAGAAGAATTAAAGGTTGCTGTTGATAGAAGGAAAGAGGGAGGACAAAAAATTCCACATCTAGCAGCTGTTTTAGTGGGTAGTGATGGTGGATCACTAACTTATGTTAATGCAAAAGTAAAAGCATGTGATCAAATTGGTTTTCATAGTTCGCTTATTAAGTATGATGATACAGTTACAGAGAAAGATTTATTAGAAAAGGTGAATGAATTGAATAATGATAATAATATCGATGGCTTTATTGTTCAGTTACCATTACCTTCTCATATTGATGAGTTAAAAGTTACACAAGCAATAGATCCATTAAAAGATGTTGATGGTTTTCATCCTGAAAATCTAGGAAAAATGGTTTTAAATTTACCTGGTTTTTTGCCTGCAACACCAGCTGGAATACTACAACTTTTAAAAAGAAATAATATTAATACTTCTGGTAAAGATTGTATCGTCATTGGTAGAAGTAATATTGTTGGAATGCCTTTGAGTATTATGTTAGGGAGAAATAATAATCCAGGTAATTGTACTGTTACTTTAGCTCATAGTAGAACAAAAAATTTAAAACAAAAGGTATTAAATTCTGATATTATAATTGCTGCAATAGGTGTGCCTGGATTTGTTACAGCTGATATGGTTAAAAAAGATGCCGTGGTAATTGATGTAGGTACGACAAGAGTGAAAGACGATTCAAAGAAAAATGGATGGTCCCTTAAGGGAGACGTAGATTTTAATAATGTCGCTCAAAAATGTTCATACATAACACCTGTACCAGGTGGTGTTGGTCCAATGACTATAGCATCATTAATGATTAATACTCTTTATTCGATGGAATTAAGAGGTAAATAATTTTGTTTTTTCACGTAAAGTTTACGCAACTATTTAAGCTATATTACGTTAATTTAAAAAAACGTTTTTTTTTTCATAAATTTACTCTTTAACTGTTTATTTGCCTTTAACTATGAAACTTATTAAGAAAATCTTACTACAAACAATATTTTTCATTCTTCTTTTTTCATTTTCAACTTTTTCACAAAGAGGTAAAGATGGTGATTTAGATGTTAGCGTTGCAAACACAGTTTTAAATTCATATACATATCTTACATCTACTTCTCCTCCTGGATCAACAACAATTACAGTAGAGAGTAATTTAATGAATGGGGGTATATTTAATTCGAATTTGGCAGCTGGAGATTTGATTATGATTTTGCAGATGCAAGGAGCTTCTGTTGATATAAATAATTTCCCTGTACTTGCTGGAGGAATTCACACTGCTCCTTCAGCAAATTTATATGATTGGTGGTTAGCTATGGAAGATTTTGGTGCGATTACAAACTATAAATCTGCTGGATACTATCAGACAATAGAGGTCGCTGGTGTTTCAGGATCTAATACAATTGAGTTGCAATGTGGTTTGAATTATATATTTGCTCATGCAAAAAATGTTCAAGTAATAAGAATACCTAGGTTAAAGAATTTAACAGTTTCAGGAGGATATAATTCTATAGTTCCTAGTCCTTGGGATGGTCAGTCTGGAGGTGTTGTGGCTTTGGAAGTTGATAGTGTTTTGACTATAAATTCAGGTTCTTCTATTAGTGCTGATTATGCAGGTTTTAGAGGTGGTGAATTAGATCCTTCTGGTCAATCTGGAAATCCAAATAATCCAAATGAAATTAGATACCTTGGTACACCTATTGCTTCGGAAGGTTCTGAGAAGGGGGAGGGTATTTTTGGTTATCATAATGAATATGATAATATTGACTCAAGATATGGAATTGGTGCTGCGGCGAATGGTGGCGGTGGCGGTGGTTACCAAAACTGTGGCGGTGGCGGTGGATCAAATGTTTCTAGCTCTGTAACAGGTTATACTGGTAAAGGTATCCCTAATGGAAATGTTTGTTTTGACTTAGAGTCACCTGGCTTCTCATCTTCTGTTTCTCCTGGTGGAGGGCGTGGTGGTTATGCACTGTCTTATACAACTCAAGATCCAGTAGTAAATGGTCCAAATCTTACATCTTGGGCTGGAGATGCAAGAAAAACCAATGGTGGTCTAGGTGGTCACCCTTTAACATATGATTCAAAAAGGTTATTTTTTGGAGGAGGAGGTGGAGCCGGAGATCAAGATAGTAACCAAGGTGGTAAAGGAGGTAATGGCGGAGGTCTTGTTTATATTCAAAATTATGGAAATATTATAGGTGGAGGAGCACCTGGTATTCCATTTTCAGGTATAACTTCTAGAGGGGAACCTGGTCAAAATACAAATCCTAATAATGAACAAGTAACTTTTCAAGAACCTAAAAAGGGAAATGATGGAGCTGGTGGAGGAGGAGCAGGAGGAGCTATTTATATTGAGTGCGCATCTCCAATACCCTCGAGTATATCTTTGATTACTGATGGTGGAGCTGGTGGAAATCAATCTCTTACAGTTTTACCTTTTACTTCTTTAGAAGCTGCAGGTCCAGGTGGAGGTGGAACAGGAGGCTATATTTCATATACATCAGGAACACCCACAGAATCTTCTATTGGAGGTTCTAATGGAGTGACAACATCTAATCAAATGTCTGCATTTCCTGCAAATGGTGCAACTTCGGCTGAAGATGGTGTTCTAGGATTGAGTTCTGGATATTATGATTTAGTTGCTTCAGATACTCTCTTTTGTGGAACAACAACAACAGATTTAAGTGTTACAACTTTGGGAACTATTCCAAATGGTACAACAATTGAATGGTATACTCAAGAATTTGGAGGTGCTTCTGTAAATTCTGGTTCAAATTACTCTAGTGTTACAATTTCTGCTACTACAACATACTATATTGGTGTTTGTGGAATTGGAGCAGGTACTTTTAGAGTTCCTTTAACGGTAACTATCGTGAATGATAATTTAGTTATAACTAATCCAAATCCAGTTTGTGATCCATCGACTATTGATATTACATCACCATTAGTTACTGCTGGTAGTGATCCTGGTTTAATTACTTATTGGATTGATTCAATTACTACGATTCCTTTTGTTACACCTACAGTAGCTGATTCAGGAACATATTATATTCAATTAGATGCTGGTTTTGGTTGTGTAAACGTTCAGCCAGTTCTTGTTACAGTTAATTCTTTAGATGACCCATCATTTACAATGACACCAACCTGTGATGGAGGTACCTCTAATGTTACTGGATCACAAGGTGGTATTTTCTTTTTTAATAATCCTCCAAATGATGCTGCAGTTATCAATCCAATAACTGGTACAGTTTCAAATGGAACATCAGGAGCATCATATGATATAATTTATACTACATCAGGTGTTTGTTCTACATTTTCAACAGACACATTGAATGTTCTTCTTGAAGATGATCCAACATTTACAATGACAGCAACTTGTGATGGTGGAACAGCTAATGTAACTGGAACAATTGGTGGTACATTTTCTTTTAATACTCCTCCAAATGATGCAGCAGTAATTGACCCATTAACTGGTGATGTTACAGGTGGTACACTAGGCAATTCTTATGATGTACTATATACTACTAATGGCCCCTGTCCATCATCCTCTATTGTTTCAGTAACATCTGTTCAATTAAATGATGCGACATTTACAATGACAGCAAATTGTGATGGAGGGATAGCAAATATTTCTGGAACAACAGGCGGTACATTTGATTTCGCTGTTCCTCCTGGTGATACTGCAGTTATTGATTCCATCACTGGAACAGTTACAGGTGGTACATCTGGTTCAACATATGATATTATTTATACAACACCTGGTGGCGTTTGTTCTTTAAGTTCAGTGGAATCTATTACTGTATTAATAACTGATGATCCTTCTTTTGTAATGACACCAACCTGTGATGGTGCAGTTGCTTCTATTTTAGGGACGCAAGGTGGTACTTTTAGTTTTGATATTCCTCCTTCTGATACTGCTTCTATCAATTCAATAACTGGTGAAATAACAGGAGGTTCATCAAATAACACATATGATGTTTTATATACTACTTCAGGTATTTGTCCAAGTTTTAGTGTTCAATCAGTTATTTCTTTAACTACAGATGATCCTTCTTTTACACTTATATCGGGGTGTGATGGTGGAACAGCTAATGTAACTGGAACCATTGGGGGTATATTTGATTTTGATACTCCTCCAATTGATGCTGCAGTTATTGATCCAATTTCAGGTAGTGTATCAAATGGTGGGCCTGGAGCATCATATTTAATATCATATACAACAAATGGAGCTTGTCCAGCATTTTCCATCGATACTTTAACAGTTCTAGATGTTGATGATGCATCTTTTTTAATGACACCAACCTGTGATGGAGGTACAGCCCTTGTAGAAGGTTTAATAGGAGGAACATTCTCTTTTGATACCCCTCCAATTGATGCTGCAGTTATTGACCCAATAACAGGTACAGTTACAAATGGAACATCAGGAGCATCTTATGATATTGTTTATGTTACAAATGGGACATGTCCTGCTAATTCTGATGAAACTTTAATAGTCCTAATTACTGATGATGCATCATTTGATATGATATCAACATGTGATGGAGGTACAGCTAATGTAATTGGTGTAACAGGAGGAACATTCTCTTTTGATACTCCTCCAAGTGATTTGGCAGTTATTGATCCAATAACTGGCACAGTAACAAGTGGAACATCAGGAGCATCTTATAATATTTTATATACAACAAATGGAACTTGTCCTGCATCTTCTGTCGATACTTTAACTGTATTAATTACTGATGATGCATCTTTTGTGTTAACATCTACTTGTGATGGTGGTACTGCTAATATTACTGGTGTTATAGGAGGAACTTTCTCCTTTGCTATACCTCCAATTGATGCTGCAATTATTGATCCTATTACAGGAACAGTTTCAGGCGGTACTTTTGGAAATACTTACGATATTTTATACACTACTTCGGGTATTTGTCCTGGTGACAGTGTGCAATCTCTTACAGCATTAAATCAAGATGATCCCACATTTACAATGACTCCAAATTGTGATGGTGGAATAGCTAATGTAATTGGAACAACCGGAGGTATATTTGCTTTTGCTGTACCTCCAATTGATGCTGCAGTTATTGATCCTATTTCAGGTATAGTTTCGGGTGGGAGTTTTGGGGCTTCATATGATATTATTTATACAACTAATGGTACATGTCCTGATAGCCTTACAGAAAATTTAACTGTTTTAACTGTCGATGATCCATCATTTATTATGACAGCAAATTGTGATGGTGGAATAGCAAATATTTCTGGAACAATTGGTGGTACATTTTCTTTTGCTATACCTCCAGGTGATGGTGCCATTATTGACCCAATAACAGGTACAGTTACAAATGTTACTAATGGAAATACTTATAATATTTTATATACTACAAATGGTGCTTGTACTGCAGATTCTATAAGTTCTTTTACTGCTCTTGATGCTGATGATGCTTCATTTAGTTTTGTTTCAGGATGTAGTGGTGGTACAGCATTAATATCTGGAACAACTGGTGGAATATTTACATTTCTTAATTCACCTAGTGATTCAGCTATTCTTGATTCTATTACTGGTACAGTCACAAATGGAACATCAGGAGCATCGTATGACGTAATATATACTACTAATGGAAGTTGTCCTGACACCTCTACTCAAACTTTAAATATTTTAATTACAGATGATCCATCATTTATGATGACACCAACCTGTGATGGAGCTAATGCATCTATTTTAGGAACTCAAGGTGGTACTTTTACATTTAATAATGTACCAAGTGATACTGCGTCTATAGATCCCTCAACTGGAAATGTTACTGGTGGATCACCGAGTGTTACTTATCAAGTTTTATATATAACCAATGGCACTTGTCCTGCTAGTTCTATTGAAACATTTACATCTGATGATTGTACTGTTTTGGTTATACCAACTGCATTTACTCCCGATAATGACGGTGATAATGATACGTGGGAAATTTTAGAGTTAGATTTTAAGTATCCAAATAACAAAGTTAAAGTTTTTAATAGGTGGGGAGATATAATATTTCAGCACAATTCTAGCGCTTTACAACCATATAATTCAAATCGTTGGGATGGAACTTATAAAGGTAATCTCCTTCCAGTTGGATCATATTATTTTATAATTGATTTCAATGATGGATCTTCAGATAGAAGAACAGGTACTATCTCTATAATTCTTCTTTGATTAAAATAAGCCTAAATAATGGCAAAAAATATTAAAAGTTCATCGAGTATTAATGTTAGAGAGATTTTTCAAAATCAATATGATAGTAAAATAAATAGTCAAGATTTTCAAATTTTAATGTCTCATTTTGGTTTATTCCCTCAAAATTTAATTTCCAAGATTTCTTTAACAGCTGAGCAATTTTTAATAGATAGAGGTGAGGATAAAAAGATTGTAAAACGTGTTTTCTCAATTTTGTTAGAAGGTCTTAATAATATTAGAATTCATGGAATTAGAGATGAATTAGATCGTCAATTAGGTTATTTTATTCTTGCTTTTAATCAAAATCAGTATGAAATAATAATGGCTAATATTATTAATTCTTCTGAAAAAAATAAGATAGAAGATTATATAGAGTTAATTAATTCATATTCAGAAGAAAAGATTAGAGATACTTATATTTCTATTCTTTCTACAGAATTTTTAAGTAAAGAAGAGCGTTCAGGGCTAGGTTTTATAACAACTCGAATGAAGTCAGATAATCCTTTGGAGTATAATTTTTATGAATTAAATAAAAATAAGATGTTATTTACTTTTAGTGTTATGTTGGATTGATAATTAATCTATTATGAAGAAGAAAAAGAAAATAAATATCGTATTTTCTACAAATCCAAATTTTGATTATTCATATGAAGATAATGGATGTGAAGTAGAAGATGTACCATATAATAAACAGTGTTTATATGTCTCTATAGATAGAAAAGGACGCGCTGGAAAAGAGGTCACTTTAATTGAAGGTTTTATTGGTTCTAATAATCAATTAAAAGATTTATCAAAATTACTTAAAAGTAGTTTTGGAGTTGGAGGTGGATTTAAGAATGGTGATATATTTCTTCAAGGTAATTTTAAAGAAAAAGTATTTGATTTTTTAATAAAACAAGGGTTTAATGTTAAGAAAAAAGGAGGTAGATAAAATAATTAATGTGTAATTTTTTACTCTATAATTTTCTAAGAGAACAGAAATACTTTTATCTTTACCCTAATGGAACGCCAAGTGATTCTTAATTCAAAGCACTTTGAACTGACGATTAATCGCCTTTGCTACCAACTCATTGAGATTCACAATGATTTTTCTAATACTGTATTAATTGGTTTACAACCAAGAGGTGTTAATCTTTTAACTCGTGTTAAAAAACGTTTAGAAAAAATTTTAGAAAAAAAGGTTGTTTGTGGAAAATTAGATATCACTTTTTATAGAGATGACTTTAGACGTAGAGAATCAACACTTATACCAAGTACTACAAATATTGATTTTGTAATTGAAAGCAAAAATGTTGTTCTAATGGATGATGTTTTATATACTGGTAGAACAATTCGTTCAGGTTTAGATGCTATGTTAGCGTTTGGGCGACCAAAAAAAGTTGAATTATTAACATTAGTTGATCGAAGATTTACAAGAGACTTGCCTATTCAAGCAGATTATGTAGGAAAAACTGTAGATACATTAGTTTCTGAACGTGTAGCAGTTGAATGGGAGGAAATAGAAGGAGAAGATAAAGTAGTACTTTTTACACCTGATTTAGATGGATAGTTTAAGCGTAGAACATTTAGTGGGTATAGAAGACCTAACTAAAAAAGATATTGAAATTATTTTTAAAACTGCAGATGCTTTTAAGGAAGTTATTAATCGACCAATTAAAAAAGTACCATCATTAAGAGATATAACTATTGCTAATTTATTTTTTGAGAATTCTACTAGAACTAGATTGTCTTTTGAGTTAGCTGAAAAAAGAATGTCAGCAGATATAGTCAATTTTTCTGCTTCAAGTAGCTCTTTAAAAAAGGGTGAAACACTTATTGATACAGTGAATAATATTCTTGCAATGAAAATTGATATGGTAGTAATGAGACACCCTGTTCCTGGTGCTGCTAAATTTTTATCTGAACGTGTTGATGCTAAGATTATTAATGCAGGTGATGGCACTCATGAACATCCCACTCAAGCACTATTGGATGCATATTCAATTCGAGAAAGATTAGGTTCAGTTAAGGGTAAAAAGGTTGTTATTATTGGTGATATTATTCATTCTAGGGTTGCTTTATCTAACATTTATTGTCTTCAAAAACTTGGGGCCGAAGTTATGGTTTGTGGTCCAACAACATTAATTCCAAAATATATTGATAAATTGGGTGTTAAAGTTGAGAATAGTTTGCAAAAGGCTCTAGGGTGGTGTGATGTTGCAAATGTTTTGAGAATTCAACTGGAACGTCAAGATATTAAATATTTCCCATCACTTCGTGAATATTCTATGCAATATTGTTTAACAAAATCAATGATTGATAATCTTTCTAAAGAAATTGTAATAATGCATCCTGGTCCAATTAATAGAGGAGTTGAAATAACAACTGATGTGGCAGATTCTCAACAAGCAATTATCTTGGATCAAGTTGAAAATGGTGTTGCAATTCGAATGTCTGTAATTTATTTATTAGCTTCTAAAATTAATAGGGAGTAGAGTATTTTTAATTAAATTTGAGTTAAAATCATTAATAATGGATTTTATAGTCAGTAAAAATAATGATATAGCGATTATTACAACAAAAGTTGAAAAGTTGAATACTTCTAACTCTTCTTCTTTAAAAGCTGAATTAGTTCTTTTAGGTAAAGAAAATTTTAATAAAATTGTAATTGATATGTCTTTTACTAAATATTGTGATTCTTCTGGTTTGAGTGCTATACTTATTGCTAATCGAATGTGTAAAGATAATGGTGGTCAATTTTATTTATGTGGATTAATGCCAAATGTTCAAAAGTTAATTGAAATTGCTCAATTAGATAGAGTTTTAAAAATTTCACCTAATCAGGAAGATGCATTAGCTAAGATATAATTTTGTGCATTTTTCAGTAACTATTTTAGGAAGTGGTTCAGCTTTACCAACTAAAAGAAGGAATCCGACATCACAATATGTAGAGTGTAATGGTAGGCATATCCTCATAGATTGCGGTGAGGGTACTCAACTTCAGATTCGTAAGTTTGGGGTTAAATTACAACGTATTGATTATATATTAATTTCTCATTTACATGGTGATCATTATTTTGGTTTGATAGGCCTTCTTAGTTCAATGCATTTATTGGGAAGAATTAAACCTATTAGTGTATATGGGCCTAAAGGGTTGAAGGAGATTATAGAAATTCAGTTAAATTATGCTAAATCTACTTTAGGATTTGAATTACACTTTTTTGTTTTGGATGCTAAGTCTAATGGTTGTTTTTTTGAAGATAATATTTTAAGTATATATCATTTTCCGCTTTGTCATACTGTTCCAACTATTGGGTATTTAATAAAAGAAAAAAAAAGAAATCGAAATATAAAGAAAGAACTTGCAGTTTCTGATGGTGTTAAAATAGAATACATGAACACTCTAAAAAAAGGTAGGGATGTTATTGATGAAAATGGAAATGTTATATCATTTAAGAAATATACTAATCCGCCTATAGAACCAAGATCTTATGCTTTTTGTTCGGATACTAATTATTATGAGGATATTATACCTTTTATTACTAATTCATCTACACTTTATCATGAAGCTACTTTTACGGAAGAGTTTGTTGATAGGGCTAAATCTACCTTTCATTCAACAGCAATTCAGGCAGCTATGATTGCAAAAAAAGCTAAAGTTAATAGATTGTTAATGGGGCATTTAAGTGCACGTTATAATACAGGAGATTTACATGTTTTAGAGGCTAAAACTATTTTTGAAAATTGCGAAGTAGTTGAAGACGGTGTAACCTATTCTGTATAGTCACAGTTTTTAACTGAAAAAAGTGAATAAGTTCTACTTTTTTTAATTAAATCCATTTTGTTTGTTGATTATATTTGGAAGTTATCCAATAATTCTATCTAAAATGGAACAAAATCAATATACTGAAGAGAATATTCGTTCTCTAGATTGGAAAGAACATATACGACTAAGGCCTGGAATGTATATTGGTAAGTTAGGTTCAGGATCCTCTGCTGATGATGGAATATATATTTTAGTTAAAGAAATTATTGATAATTGTATTGATGAGTTTGTCATGGGGAATGGTAAAATTATTGATGTTAAAATTAAAGATGGTATTGTTTCAGTAAGAGATTATGGTCGAGGTATTCCTCTAGGTAAGGTCATAGATGTAGTTTCCAAAATTAATACTGGAGGTAAATATGATTCTAAAGCGTTTAAAAAATCTGTTGGTTTAAATGGAGTTGGTTCTAAAGCTGTAAATGCATTGTCTTCTTATTTTATGGTTTATGCTGTTCGTGATGGTGAAAAGAAATCTGCAACATTTGAGAGAGGTGTTCTAATTGATGATTCTAAAGTTGAAAAGACTGATGAAAATAATGGAACATATGTTGAGTTTATTGCAGATGAGATGGTTTTTAAGAAGTATAATTATAAAAAAGCTTATCTCGAAAAGATGATATGGAATTATTGTTATCTAAATAGAGGTTTGACTATAAAGCTGAATGGTGAAAGATTTTTATCTAAAAATGGATTGAAAGATTTATTAGAAGATAATATGGATGGGGATCCTTTATATCCTATTATTCATTTAGAAGGAGATGACATTGAGATAGCTTTTACTCACGGTAAGACATACGGTGAAGATTATTATTCTTTTGTAAATGGTCAGCATACAACACAAGGTGGAACACATCAGAGTGCTTTTAGAGAATCTGTAGCTAAAGTTATTAAAGATTTTTATGGTAAGAATTATGAGTCTTCTGATATTCGACAGTCTATTGTTGCTGCTGTTTCAGTCAAAGTAATTGAGCCTGTATTTGAATCTCAAACTAAGACTAAGCTTGGTTCATTAGAGATAGAACCTGGAGGTAAATCTATGCGTGCATTTGTCAATGATTTTTTAAAAGAAAAATTAGATAATTTTTTGCATAGGAATCCAGAAATAGTTGAGATTCTTGAAAAGAAAATTAAACAATCTGAAAAAGAAAGAAAAGAGCTTTCTGGTATTAGAAAAATAGCTAGAGAAAGAGCTAAGAAAGCAAATCTTCATAATAAAAAATTAAGAGATTGCAGGATTCATTTAACAGATTTGAAAAAAGAAGAACGAGAAGACACAATGTTATTTATTACAGAGGGAGACTCTGCAAGTGGTTCAATTACTAAATCTCGAAATATTAATACTCAGGCTGTTTTTTCTTTAAAAGGAAAACCTCTTAATAGTTATGGACTAACAAAGAAAGTAGTTTATGAAAATGAAGAGTTTAATTTAATTCAAGCAGCTTTAGATATAGAGGAAGGTTTAGATGATTTACGTTATAATAAAATTGTAATAGCAACAGATGCTGATGTTGATGGAATGCATATAAGGTTATTATTGCTTACATTCTTTTTACAGTTTTTTCCTGATTTGATAAAACGAGGACATGTTTATGTTTTAGAGACGCCTTTATTTAGAGTTAGAAATAAGGATAAGACGATATATTGCTATTCTAATCAAGAACGAATAAAAGCAATAAATGAGTTAGGAAAAAATCCAGAAATCACTCGTTTTAAAGGTTTGGGGGAAATTTCACCAAATGAGTTTAAATATTTTATTGGCGATGATATTCGTTTAGAGCCAGTAATTTTATCAAAGGAAGCATCAATTGATTCTATATTATCCTATTTTATGGGTAAAAATACTCAAGAAAGACAAGAATTTATTATTGATAATTTACGAGTAGAAGAAGATTTAAACGACGACCAAATAGAAAATTTAGATAAAGCATCATAGATATGACGGATGAAAATGAAGAATTAGATGGAAATGAATTTAATTCAGATTCAGTTAGTGATAATATAATTCCAGTAAGTGGATTGTATGAAAATTGGTTTTTAGATTATGCTTCATATGTAATCCTTGAGCGTGCTGTACCTTCGTTATATGATGGTTTGAAACCAGTGCAGAGGAGAATATTACACTCTATGAAAGAGATGGATGATGGACGTTACAATAAAGTAGCAAATATTATAGGAAATACTATGAAATATCATCCTCATGGAGATGCTTCTATTGGAGATGCTTTAGTCCATTTGGGCCAAAAAGATATTTTAATAGACTGTCAAGGTAATTGGGGTAATACATTGACTGGAGATGGAGCTGCTGCTCCACGTTATATTGAAGCTAGGATTTCGAAGCTTGCTGCACATATTGTTTTTAATCCTAAAACAACTAATTGGATTAAAAGTTATGATGGGCGTAATAATGAACCTGATAAATTACCGGTTAAATTTCCTTTATTACTCGCTCATGGAGCTGAAGGTATTGCTGTTGGTATGGCTTGTAAGATTATGCCTCATAATTTCATTGAACTAATAGAGCAGTCTATAAATCATTTAAGAGGTAAGAAAGTTACAATATATCCTGATTTTCCTAATGGAGGTATGATAGATGTATCAAACTATAATGATGGCTTAAGAGGGGGTAAAATTCGTGTTAGAGCTAAATTAAGTAAAAAAGATAATAAGACTTTGTTAGTTACAGAAGTACCTTATGGTACGACTACATCATTGATTGATTCTATTTTAAAGGCTAATGATAAGGGTAAAATTAAAATTAAGAAGGTAGAAGACAATACTGCTGCAACAGCAGAAGTTGTTATTCATCTTGCATCTGGTGTTTCTCCAGATAAATCAATAGATGCTTTATATGCATTTACTGATTGCGAGGTTTCTATTTCACCTAATTCATCTGTGATTGATTCAGAAAAACCTCGATTTATTGGTGTTTCAGAAATATTAAAAGTTAATACAGATAATACTGTTAATTTATTAAAAAAAGAACTTGAAATTCGTTTAGATGAATTACAACTTCAGTGGCATTTTTCTACTTTGGAAAAAATATTTATTAATGAAGAAATGTACATTGATTTTAAGAATTATGATGATAAACAAAATTTATATGATTATCTGTATAAATCTTTTGAGCCTTTTCAAAAGAAATTAATTCGTAAAATAAATGATGATGATTTACATCGTTTAACCCAAATTCCAATGATTAGAATAACTCGTTTTGATTCTAATAAAGCTGATGACAAGATTTCTAGGATTGAGAATGATATAGTAGATGTAAAATCTAAACTATCTAATTTAATCCAATATTCAATAGATTATTTTAAAGACTTAAAAAAGCGTTTTGGTGAGGGTAGATCTAGGAAATCAGAAATAAAAACTTTTGATTCTATAAATGCTTCTAAAGTGATTATATCAAACAAGAAATTGTATGTTGATTATACTGAAGGTTTTATCGGTTATGGTATTAAAAAGGCTGATTATATAACAGATTGTTCAGAGATAGATGATATTATTCTATTTTTTGATACTGGAAAGATGATGGTAACTAAAATTTCAGATAAAAAGTTTGTAGGAAAAGGAATTGTATATTGTAATGTTTGGAAAAAAAGTGATAAACGTACTGTTTATCATTTAATATATAGGGATGGGAAAGTTGGTCCAGCAATGATGAAACGTTTTAATGTTAATTCAATTACACGTGATACTGAATACGATTTAACAAAAGGAACTAAGGGGTCAAAGCTTTTATATTTTAGTGTCCACCCTAATGGTGAGAGAGAAGTTGTTACAGTTATTCTTAGAGCCCGTCCTCACCTAAAGCGTTTAAGGTTTGATATTGATTTAGGAGACTTAATAATTAAAGGTAGATCTGCTAAAGGGAATAGAGTAACAAAGGAACTAGTGTCAAAAATTATCCAAAAAGAAGTTGGAGGCTCAACATTAGCTGCTCGTAAAATTTGGTTTGATTCTATTATTGGACGTTTAAATGATGAAAATAGAGGTAAATTTCTTGGTGAATTTAAAGGTGAAGATAAAATTTTAACTTTATATAAATCAGGTGAATATAGGTTAACTAATTTTGATTTGTCTACACATTTTGATGATGATTTATTACATATTGAAAAGTGGTATCCTAAACGTCCATTATCTGTTGTTTATTATGACGGAGAAAAAGATAAACATTATTGTAAGCGTTTTTTATGTGAAGTGACATCTGATAAAAAAGTAATGTTTATTTCGGAGGCAGAGGGTTCATATATGAATATTGTTTCTACATCATATAAACCTAAGGTGCGAATTATTTTTAATAAGTTATTAAAAGCTACAAAAAAAATGTCTGATAAGATAGTTTCTGTAGATGAATTTATTGATATAAAAGGTATGAAATCTCAAGGTAATCAACTGACAAAATTTAAAGTAAAAGAAATTATACTTGATCATGAAATTGATGGTGGTGAACCATGGCCAGAAGAAGAAAATATATCTGAAGAAATAGTTGAAATTCAAGTTCAAGATGATGTTTTGTCAGATACAGTTGAATGGGATGTTAAACCTAATGTTAATATAAATTCAGACCAGACTAAATTATTTTAGAAATTATTCTTTTGACTTTTTCTTATTGAACTGTTATTTTTGTATTATAAGTTACTATGTACATTGATTATCATAAGTGTATCAATGATTTTTTGTTAAATATTTCCATTTAAAAGAATAATATGAATACAATTACTGAAAAACTATCATCTAATGATTTAATTACTTTAGAAGAAAAACATGGTGCCCATAATTATCATCCATTAGAAGTTGTTTTAGAAAAAGGAAAAGGTGTTTATGTTTGGGATGTTGAGGGAAATAAATATTTTGACTTTTTATCGGCTTATTCTGCTGTAAATCAAGGACATTGTCATCCTAAAATAATTAGTGCATTAAATACTCAATCAAAAGTTTTAACCCTTACTTCGAGAGCTTTTTATAATAATATTTTAGGTGTTTATGAAAAATATATTACAGAATATTTTGGTTATGATAAGGTTCTTCCTATGAATACTGGAGTAGAGGGAGGAGAAACTGCCAACAAATTAGCAAGGAAATGGGGTTATTTGAAAAAAAATATCAAAGATAATAAGGCCAGAATAATTTTTGCTAAAGGAAATTTTTGGGGTAGAACATTAGCTGCAATTTCAAGTTCTGATGATCCACTCTCATATGAAGGATTTGGTCCATATATGCCGGGATATGATTTAATTCCATATAATGATTTATCATCGTTGGAAAATGAATTTAAAGACCCAAATGTTTGTGCATTTATGGTTGAACCAATTCAAGGTGAAGCTGGTGTAGTTGTTCCAGACGAAGGATATTTGAAAGGAATTAGAAAGCTTTGTGATAAATATAATGTATTGTTTATAGCTGATGAAGTTCAAACTGGAATTGGAAGAACGGGTAAGATTTTAGCTTGTGATCATGAAAATGTTAAACCCGATATTTTAATTCTTGGGAAAGCCCTATCAGGTGGGGTTTTTCCAGTTTCTGCTGTCTTAGCCAATGATGAGATTATGATGTGTATTAAACCTGGAGAACATGGCTCAACCTTTGGTGGTAACCCACTTGCATGTGTTGTAGCTATGGCTGCTTTGGATGTTATTAAGAATGAAAAATTGTCTGAAAATGCTGAATCATTAGGTAATTTATTTCGAAAAGAAATGAATCGTATTATTGCAGGTACAGAGTTAGTTAGTTCTGTTAGGGGAAAAGGATTATTAAATGCTATTATAATTAACGATACACAAGAGAGTGAAACAGCATGGAATTTGTGTTGTCAGCTAAAAAATAATGGTTTATTAGCTAAACCAACTCATGGAAATATCATTAGATTCGCACCTCCTTTAGTTATGACAGAGAAAGAACTGTTAGAATGTATTAATATTATTGAAAAAACAATTAATGAATTTCATTAAAGTTTAATCTATAAAAGAAATTGTATGGGTAAAATTAGATTTGGAACAGATGGATGGAGAGCAATTATAGCTCAAGAATATACAGTAGATAATGTCGCTCGTGTTTCTCTGGCTACAGCAAAGTGGGTTAAGTCAAATTACGATAATCCAAGTATTGTAATTGGACATGATTGTCGTTTTGCAGGTGATCTTTTTATGAAAACTGCTGTTAAGGTTTTTGTTAATGAAGGAATCAATGTTAAAATGGCTCTTGGTTTTGTTTCAACACCTATGGTTTCTTTAGGTACCGTTAAATTGAATGCTTCTATAGGTGTTGTTATTACGGCAAGTCATAATCCACCTTCTTATAATGGTTTTAAATTAAAATCTGAATATGGAGGACCTTTGTCTCCTAAATTAGTTCAAGAAATTGAGGATATTATTCCAGAAAAAAATATTATTGATTTAGAATTAATTTCTTTGAAATCTGATTTAGTTGAAATTATTGATTTAGAAACAATGTATGTAGATCATGTTAAGGAACATTTTGATTTAGAAGCTATTGAAAAATCTGGACTTAATTTAGTTTATGACTCTATGTATGGTGCTGGACAAAACGTTATGAAACGTTTGCTTCCAAATATTCATTGTATTCATGATGATTGGAATCCATCATTTTTAGGGCAATCTCCAGAACCGATAGCTAAAAATTTGAAGGATTTAGAAAGTTTTATTTCTAATAACGGTTCAATTGATTGTGCTCTTGCTACTGATGGTGATGCTGATCGTATTGGTTTATATAATGGTAAATCTGAGTTTATTGATTCTCATCATATTATATTGTTATTAATTCATTATTTGAAAAAATATAAAGGCTTAACAGGTAAAGTTGCAACTGCATTTAGTACTACTCCAAGAGTTAAGGTAATGGCAGATTATTATGAACTACCTAGTGAAGTTGTTAAAATAGGATTTAAATATATTGCCGATATAATGGTAAAAGAAGATGTTTTAGTAGGCGGTGAAGAATCAGGTGGAATTGCAACAAAAGGTCATATTCCAGAGAGAGATGGTATTTGGATGGGATTAATTATTTGGGAGTTTATGGCTAAATCTGGTAAATGCCTTGATGATTTAATAAATGAAGTATATGAAATTGTTGGTCCATTTAAATTTGAACGAAGCGATCTTCATATAACAGAAGAGTTAAAGAGAAATATTATATCTAATTGTGAAGCTGGTAAATATCAAGAATTTGGTAAATATAAAGTCAAGAATATTGCTACTATTGACGGATTTAAGTTCTTTTTTGATGAAAATCGCTGGCTAATGATTCGTCCTTCTGGTACGGAGCCAGTTTTAAGAACTTATGCTGAAGCACCAACTATAGAGGAGGTTAGAGATATCTTAAGTATATGTGAAGAGACAATTTGCAATTAAGTTATGGCTGGATCATCATTTGGTAAAATTTTTAAGATAACCACTTTTGGTGAATCTCATGGATATGCTATTGGTGGTGTGATAGACGGTGTTCCTGCAAACATTTCTATAAACATTAAAGAAATTCAATACGAATTAGATAGAAGGAAACCAGGTCAATCAAAAATTGTAACTGAGAGAAAAGAGTCTGATTTAGTTGAAATATTATCCGGTATTTTTGAAGGTAAGACAACAGGAACTCCTATTGGTTTTCTTGTTAAGAATAAAGATTATGATTCTAATGATTATAGTTATGTGAAAGATTCATTTCGACCTTCACATGCTGATTTTACATATGAAAAAAAATATGGCAATCGTGATTATAAAGGTGGTGGGAGATCTTCTGCAAGAGAGACTGTATCACGTGTAGTCGCAGGTGCAATTGCTAAACAAATATTGAATCATATTGGTATAAGTATAGTTGCTTATGTAGATCAAGTTGGTAGTATTAAATTAATAGATAATATTAATTATAATGAAATTGATCAAAATAATGTTCGTTGTCCAAATGCTCATATAGCTAAGAAAATGGAATCTTTAATCAAAGAGGTTAAGAAAAAGGGGGATACTATTGGAGGGAGTATAAGTTGCGAAATAAAAAATGTACCTATTGGTCTAGGTGAACCTGTATTTGATAAGCTTCATGCTGAGTTAGGAAAAGCAATGTTATCTATTAATGCAGTAAAAGGTTTTGAATACGGATCTGGATTTAAATGTATTGAAATGTATGGTTCAAGTCATAATGATTCTTTTCAATCTGATGGAACTACAAAAACAAATAATTCTGGAGGTATTCAAGGCGGAATTTCAAATGGTATGCCTATTAAAATGCGTATTGCTTTTAAACCAGTATCATCTATATTACAGGAACAAGATTCAATTAACAAAAAAGGAGATAAAATAAAAATTATTAATAAGGGCAGGCATGATTCCTGTGTTGTTCCTAGAGCTGTTCCTATTGTTGAGTCTATGGCTGCTATTACTATTTTAGATTTTTATTTAAGAAATAAAACTGTAAAAATACAGTGATTTTTCTTTATGTTGTCTCATAAAATTTCTATTATATTTATATTAAATTTTTATAATATGATACAGCGTGTTCAAACTTTATATTTAGTTATAATGATATTATTTTTGTCCTTTGTGACATTTGGTAGCCCATTATTTAGTTTTGTAAATGACTTATCAAGATTTGAGTTTAGTTCATATGGAATTATAGAGTATTCTGTTAATGGTGGGGTTATATTGGATGAACAGTTTTATCCTTTTTTTATTGCAACAATTTCTTTAATATTGATGGGTTTTTTGACATTAATGTCATTTAAGAAATTAGATCGTCAATTCAAATTAGGCAGATTAGTTTTCTTTATATATTTTTTCATATTGGTTTCTGTTATTATATTATCAATCTTTGGAGATTCATTATTGGATGTTTCTATTAATCATAGAGAAATGGGATTGGGTTTTTTCTTGTTTGTATCAGGTTTCCCTTTTTCTTTTTTAGCAAATACAGGTATTAAAAGAGATAAGAAGTTATTGGATTCTTTAGATAGACTTCGTTAGTTTATTACATGAATTATTTGTCGGTTGAAAATCTTACTAAATCTTTTGGAGATAGAACTATCTTTCAAAATTTAATTTTTGGGATAGATAAAGGTCAAAAAGTTGCTATAGTAGCTAAAAATGGACAAGGTAAAACTACCTTACTTCGCTGTATTACTGGAAAAGAATCAATAGATGATGGTCGAATTGTTTTTAGAAAAAACCTAAGAGTTGAATTTATGCAACAGTCAGAAAATCTAATAGGTTCTAATACAATTTTAGAGGAAATATATTCTTATGATTTACCTGAGTTTAAAGCATTGAAGGATTATAATTATGCTACAAGGGTACAGGATGAAAAACTTATATCTTCAGCTTTTGATGCTATTTCAGAATTAAATGCTTGGGATATAGAAACGCGAGTAAATCAAATTCTTTCTGTTCTTAAATTTACTGACTTTAATAAGTTTATTGATAAGTTATCTGGTGGTCAGAAAAAACGTGTTGCATTAGCTAAGGTTCTTATTGCAGAACCAGATTTTTTGATTTTGGATGAGCCTACTAATCATTTAGATCTTGATATGATAGAATGGTTAGAAGATTATTTATTGAAATCTAAATCTACTATTTTAATGGTGACACACGATAGATATTTTCTAGAGGTTGTGTGTGATACTATTTTAGAGCTTGAAGAAAAAACAATATTTAAATATAAGGGTAATTTTAGTTATTATTTAGAAAAGAAATCAGAGCGTCAAGAGCAATTAGCTTCTGTAATAGGAAAGGCTAAAAATCAATTTAAGAAAGAATTAAAATGGATTAGACGCCAACCTAAGGCTCGTGGAACTAAACAAAAAGCTCGTATAGAAGCTTTTTATAAAACAAAAAAAATAGCAAATCAAAATATTGATGATGATGAATTGGAGATACCTGTTAAAATGGAACGTTTAGGAACTAAAATTCTTGAATGTCATCGTTTGAACAAGGAATTTGATGATGTTGAAATAATAAAGAATTTCACTTATACTTTTAAACGTAATGAACGTTTAGGTATTGTTGGAGATAATGGTACAGGTAAAAGTACTTTTCTTAATATGTTGATGGGAATTGAGAAACCAGATAGTGGAAAAATAGTTAGAGGAGAAACAGTTGTTTTTGGATATTATAGTCAAAAATTATTAGAAGTCGAGAAAGGTAAAAAAGTAATTGACGTTATTCGTGATATAGCTGATTATATTCCATTAGAGAAAGGTAGAGAAATGTCTGCAGCTCAATTTTTAGAAAAATTTTTATTTCCTAGAAATATGCATCATAATTTTGTTGAAAAGCTTAGTGGAGGTGAAAAAAGAAGGCTTAAGTTAATGACGGTTTTAATGAAGAACCCGAATTTTTTAATTCTTGATGAACCAACTAATGATCTTGACATTTTTGTGATGAGTGTTTTAGAAGATTATCTCAGAAATTTTAAAGGGTCTTTAATAGTTGTTTCTCATGATCGTTATTTTATGGATAAAATGGTAGATCATTTATTTGTTTTTCAAAGAAAAGGTGAAGTAAAAGATATTATTGGAAACTATACTGTATATAGAAATGAAAAGCAAATAAGTAACTCTATTTTAAGGAAAAAGGAGCAAGAAAAAAAGTTAAAATTATCTTCTCAATCTCAAAATAATAAAGAAAAAAATAACCAAAAATTATCTTTTAAAGAAAAGATGGAATTTGAAAAAATAGAAAAAGATATTGAGTCTTTAGAAGCTGAGAAGTTTAAGTTGACTGAACTTTTATCTATTCCTAATATATCTAGTGATGATTTAATGAATTATGCTAGACGTTTATCTGAAGTAATATCTGAATTAGAAAAAAAGACAGATCGTTGGTTAGAACTATCTGAATTAAATTAAAAAGGCTACTCAGATTATTAAGTAGCCTTTTTTATATTATTTAATTATTAAACGTTTAGTATAAGTATTTTTATTTATTTGAATTTTTAAAATGTATATGCCTGTCTCTATGTTCGACACATTAATTTGTTCAGATGTATTAATAGTATTAGAATAAATCTTTTTTCCTTCTAAAGAGTAGATATAAATTTTTGCTTTGTTAGACTTAGACTTAATATTGATAACATTTGATGTTGGGTTTGGATAAATCGTTAGATTTTCTAATTCCATATTATTAATTGAAGCACAATCATTAACTATTATATCTGCTGTTTGTGTTGCTGTACACATATTTGAATCAGTATAACTATATGTTATAGTATGAACACCAGTCCCTACAGTAGTTGGATCGAAAGTGTTACCAATAACACCATTTCCAGAGAACAAACCGCCTGCTGGATTAGCATTTAAAGAAAAAGCATCATTATAATTACAAACAGTATCTAAAGTATTGAAAGTAATTATAGGTAGTGGGTTGATTGTAATAGTTACTATTGATGAATTTCCTTCACAAGTTGATCCACCAAAAAGTGTTTCTGTAGCATAATAATTTGTGCTACCTATTATATTTGAAGGAGTAAATGTACTTCCATTACCAATATTTGTAGTTAATGCAGGGTCTGAATACCAATTTATTTGACTGCCTGGAGGAGTTGAAATAAAAGAATTAATAGGGAATGGATTATTTGCAGTTGCATTATTTGTTTCACCATCTAAAGCATTTATTCCAGAGAATGTCCATTGTGCGATATCAAAATTTCCTCCATTTGTTAATGAATAATTGTTTCGATATGCCCAACCATCTTGATATTCCCATGGTTCACCTGAACCATCTGTATTTATATCACCAAATACATCAATAACAACACCATTGTGGAACAACTCGATAGCATCATCACCATTTACATTACCAGCTGTAGGATCAGTGTTGTTGGGAGATTGACCAAAGAAGCTTATAAAGTTAGAAGTATCTGTTGCTACTGTGTATGTTGAACCAGCAGTTAGAGGAATTGGAGGGAACGTGAATTCTTGACCGTCTGAACCACCCCCATTATTAGCCGATCCAAAACCATAAGAGCTCAAATCTGGAATATCATATACTGCATAAAATTCTATACATTTAGGTAGACCGCCGGGTAAAGTTGCATCTACAACGCCACTAATTATTAATGAGTCATAAACTGTTCCATAAACAATTATGTCATTTAACATATCTCCATCACATATAGTTTGATCTCCAGATAGTATTGGAGGGTTTGGAGTAGGAGTGATGTTTATGAAAAAAGTAATTACACTATCGCAACCTACTGCATTAGGAATTGTTTGTGTATATGTTCCGGAAGTGGTATAAGTAATATTATTTGCTGTGAAAGAATCACAAGATGTTTGATTTACGCTATTATAACTAGGAGTGTTTATAGTTAAATCGATTGTGATTGTTGAATCACAACCTGCTAAATTAGGAATGATTGCTGTATAAAAACCACTAGTATTGTAAACTGAAGAATCAGGAGCAATATATGAATTACAAGCAATTTCTACTATACTTGATGAAGTAGGCGATAAAACAATTAATGTTAAGTTAACTGTAGAATCACATCCAGTTGAAGAAGTAAATACTTCAGAATATTGTCCAGCTGAAGTTAATGATTGAGATCCAAATGTATATATTTCACCATCACAAATTGAAGTAGTTGTGTTTTCAGTATAAGAATTAACTATAGTTAAATCAAGAGTAACAGTAGAATCGCATCCATTAGTAGCAGTAAATATTTCAGTATACTGTCCAGCTGAAGTTAATGATTGAGATCCAAATGTATATGTACTTCCATTACAAATTGTTGCATTACTTACTTCATTATAATTAGAGTTAATTGTTAAGTTAATTGTAATAATACTATCACAATTTGTAGAATTAGGAATTGTATCCGTATATGTACCAGTTGCTGTCCATGTATATATTCCACTTGGTGAATTATAAGAATTACAAGTAATCTCATTAATTGAAGCATAGGTATCACAAGATGTACCACAAGAATCTATATGTTGGTTAATATCAGTCCAATAATTTTGAGATTCTACAATCCATTCGCTTGAAGCTGCATCTGTTCCAAAAGAACCAAGTTCATTTGGGTTTCCAGAACATACAGATGATTTTCTAATTAACGTATGTTCTTTAGTACCATTACTTATACCAGCAACTGCCCATCCAGAACCTGGATCACCTTGCATATCACCAACAATATCAATAATAGTATAGTTTGAAGCAGTTGCACCAGCTAAAGTAAGAGCAAAAACATCATCACCATTACTAAGATATGTAAATGTTTGATTAGTAACAGCTTGAATAATTGGGTCAGCAGATTGATGACCAACTATATATACTTCACCATCTGATAGGATAGTACCAAAAGGAAATGTTATGTTGTCCGGATAATCAAATTCTCCAAAGGTATTACATCCATTAGAACAGGACGATAATGAATAATTAGATAAATCAACATCAGCACCTGTTCCGTTATAAATTTCTAGGTATTTATTATTACCAGTACCTTCAGCTATTTCAGATATAAATAGAGTAGTAGCTTGTGCAAATGTTATCACAGATAACATAATAAATATAGTTAGCGATAAAAGTTTTTTCATTGTGAATGTTATTTTTAATAGTTAATTAATCAAAATTTTATAATTTTCGTTGTTACCTTGTTATGACTTTGTGTGATAATTACTTGGTAGAAA
>CEUK01015122.1_pt1 | contig 53956 bp, 52 predicted proteins | sample 356451 | NCBI WGS metagenome assembly CEUK01 (sample SAMEA2622843, study PRJEB7988) | marine metagenome | isolation source: saline water (ENVO:00002010), including
TAAGCACGAAACTCACCTCAAGATGAGATTTCTTTTAAGGGCCGTAGAAGACTACTACGTTGATAGGCTACAAGTGTAAAGACAGTAATGTCAAAGCTGAGTAGTACTAATTACCCGTAGACTTATAGTTCTAAATTCTTACATTATTTTTACTTCAATCATCCGATAGTCATTTATTGATTTAAAATTTATTTAAAGCTTTAGGTGTTTATAGCAGTAAGGTCCACCTCTTCCCATTCCGAACAGAGAAGTTAAGCCTACTAGCGCTGATGGTACTGCCTTTTTGAGGGTGGGAGAGTAAGTCGACGCCACTTTTAACGATACCCCAAATACATTGTGTTTGGGGTATTGTTTTTATATATGTTTATTTAAAGTGAATTATTTTATTAGGAGTAATACAAGCATGTAACTTAACATCTAGAGTATTTATATCTGATATTTTTTCAGTTAATTCATCAAAATGATATAATCCAATAAACTTACACCGAGGTTTACAACGTTTTAGGAAACGATCATAATAACCTTTTCCATAACCAATTCTATTACCATTAAAATCAATAGTTAATAATGGAATAAATACATAATCAAAATGTTCTGCCGCTGTTATTTTACCTTTTATAGGTTCTGGAATTCCAAACTTATTTATTTCTAATTGATTTTTAGATTCAAATATAACGTGCTTAAGCTCGTTATTTTTATTATTTATTTTTGGAATAGAAACTTCTGCATTAAGTGAGATTGCTTTATCTAAAATTTTATAAGTATTTATTTCTTTAGATCTTTTTATTGGTAAAAAAATACTTATACGTTTTTTTTCTACTTGAAAATTACTAAAAATGAGATTACAAATATTTTCGGAAATTATCTCTAATTCTTTAGGAGAAATTGTTTTCCTTAATTCTAAATATTTTAACCTTAAATCTTTTTTAATCATTAATCATTAATCATTAATCTTTAATATAAATATTTAATAACAATTTATTGATTTAATAAATAATTTTTATTTCGTAAATTGTCACAGAATTGTCATAAGATAAAATTGAATAAATTTTTTTTCATATCATTTTTTTGTTTGTTAGCAACATTTTTCTTTCTTTCATCTGGAAGAAATATAAAAATTAATCAATTTACTAATTATAAATTAATAGATGATTCTTTATCTATTAGAATGGAAAATATTTCATTGGAGAATTTATTAGTTCAGTTAGGTGATAGTAATTATCCTCACTCATTAAAAAAATATGATAAAGAAAAATATAATATAGGTAAAGATCTTATAAACAATGGTAGAACAATAATAAAGGGTAAAAAAACAAAACGAATTTCTACATTTTTTGTTTGTATTGATTGTCATAATATTGGAAGAGAATTTAGTTTATTAGAGAGTGAAAGTTCTTTAGATAGATTAAATTTTGCAAAAAACAACTTTATTCCTTATTTACCAGGTTCAACATTTTATGGTGTTTATAATCGAACATCATTTTATAATGATGATTATGTTAAGAAATATGGAGACTTAGTTAATAAAGCATCTAATAATCTTAATGAAGCAATTCAAGTATGTGCAAAATATTGTTCTTCAGGGCGTTATTTAGAAGCATGGGAGTTAGAAGCTATCATGCATTATTTTAAGGGGAATGAGCTCAAAATAAGTGACTTAGATTTAAATGATGAAATTTTATTAGATATAAAAAATATTGCTAATTTAGATTCTAATCAAAAAAATCATTTAAAAAATAAGGTAAATAGTTTTTATCGACAATTTTATAGTGCAACATTTCTACCTGCAATGGATATAAATATTCGTAAGTATGGTGAAGGAGGAAATGTTCAAAATGGTAAATATATTTATAATAAAAGTTGCCTTCATTGCCATGCTAATAGTAGAGTTACATATTTAAATCTTGGTAATGATAAGCTCTCAGCAAAAATGTTTGAGAAAAATTTAACAAATTACAGCGATAAGTCACTTTATCAAATAATTCGTTATGGTACATATCCTAAAGCAGGAAGAAAACAGTATATGCCTTTATATACAAAAGAGAAAATGAGTGATGATCAAATAAATGATTTGGTTTCATATATCAAAAAACTTTCAAATAAATGATGAAAAAAATTATACTTACGTTTATATCAGTTTTTTTATTTTTTAATTTAAAAGCACAAGATATTCAAGAAACATTTAGTGGTACTAGAATTTTAAATGGACACTCTATTGAAACATTAAAAAAGAATGTCTTACAATTTAGGGTTGAACATCGATTTGGTGATATGCTTCCAGGGTGGAATGCATCCAATATTACACAAAATTGGCTTGGTTTTGATCAAGCTTCTGATATTCGTTTTGCTTTTGAATATGGCATTACAGATAAATTGATGATTGGTTTAGGAAGAATTAAAGGTACTGGTAGGCCATATAGATCTATAGTTGATGGATTTGCAAAATATAGATTTATGACACAGAATAAATCTGCTAAAAAACCACTTAGTATGACTTTGATATGTTCATCAACACTAACTTATGCTTCAGCAAGTTCTGATGAAACACAAATTCAATTTTATCCAGAATTTGCTCATAGAATTGCCTATAGTACTCAACTAAATATGGCTCGTAAATTTGGGGAAAGATTTAGTTTAGCATTAATGCCAACATATGTTCATAGAAATTATGTTAATGCAGATGATGTGAATGGATTGTTTGCTTTAGGTTCTGCATTTAATTTGAAAGTATCTAAAACAATCGGTATTATATTAGAATATTATCATACTTTTCATAACAATATGTTACGTGATAAAAATTATAATAGTTTATCAGCTGGTTTTGAATTTGTTACTAATGGACATTTGTTTCAAATAGTATTGACTAATTCTAAAGGATTAAGTGAGACACAATTTATACCTGGAACATATTCTAATTGGTTAAATGGAGAATTTAGATTAGGTTTTAGTATTACAAGAAATTTTAAATTATGAAAAATTATTTGTTAAAGTTATTATGTTTATCAATAGTTGTATTATGTTCTTGTAAGAAAGATAAAGTATCTATTTCTAATCAAACACAGAATACTGATTGTCCTAATATTATTTCTTACTCTCAACAAATTCAACCAATTTTAAATCAAAGTTGTGTTACAAGTTATTGTCATGGAGGTGGAGCTAATGGCTATGATCTTTCAAATCATGCAAGTGTTTCAGATAATGCTTCAATAATTCTTTCAGTTATCAAACATGAACCTGGTGTTTTACCAATGCCTTATCCTTATGGATCACCTAAACTTCCTGATAGTGTGATAAATCATTTTCAATGTTGGATCTCTCAGGGAATGTTAAATAATTAAACTGATTTTATAGGTACTATTTGAAATAGTCTTTTATTCAAGTCTTTTTTTAGCTATACTATTAACTTTTTTGTATAATTGTTCCGGTAAGTAATTTCTCCATTCTATCATTTCCATTTCACCTCCCATAATAAAGTATTGATCTATTCCAATTTTTTTAAATTCTTCTATCACATGTTGATGGAAGTTAATAGTTGCAACCCAACCATTTTCTATGTCATCTAACCATTCTTCATAATAGCAGTCATCAGAATAATGAAAATTTAAAATATTTTCTCCAATTAGGATAAATTTGTCAATACCATTTTTTGTTAATTCGTCAATAATTCCTCGTTTTAATTTCATAATATCATTTTCTATTGTATCATTCCATTCGCCAATCATTTCTATTATACTGTATGATTTTTCATAGTCAATAAATAATATTTTAATAAATAATGTTTGTGAGTCTATTGAATCCCATTGAGGGTGAATGAAAAAATTATAGATCTTATTATGAAATAAAAATTCACTATACTCTTTTTTATAGAATGGTGAAGCTTGGTCATCTGATGCAATATAAAGATTACGCCAATTAAAAAATGGTTCTACAAAATGCATGTAATAAAGATATTAAATAAGCTTTTTATTTATTATTGTAGTATACATTTTATTAATTTTATTTTAACAAAAAAATGTAATGAATAAATTAAATAAAGAAGAAGCACATGTTATAATTCATAAGGGGACCGAAATTCCTTTTACAGGTAAGTATACAGATCATTTTGAAGACGGATTATATATATGTCGACAATGTGATAACCCACTATATCACTCAAAAGATAAATTTCATTCTGGTTGTGGTTGGCCATCATTTGATGACGAAATAAGTGGAGCAATTAAAAGGGTAAAAGATGCTGATGGAAAGAGAGTTGAAATATTATGTGCTAATTGTGATGGACATTTAGGACATGTATTTAATGGGGAAGAATTTACAAAAAAAAACACAAGACATTGCGTCAATTCAATTTCAATGAGATTTATAAGAAATTAATTATTATCCATTGAAACACAGTCTAGAATATAATCATAATTAGAATGAATATATTCATCTAAAATTATTTGTGCAGCTAAAGCTACTTGGGTATAATTTTGAGAATTATTTTTAAAATTAGCTGCAGTATTTTGCCACATTTCTTGGATTAGATACTGACCTCCTTTTTTAGGATCTATTTTATTGAAAACAGCAGCTACATTTTTTGCGCCAGCATGATATATATGTAATACAAAAAGTCTAAACCAAATGTCATCTTCTTTATATTTTATTTTTTTTGAATCAAGTATTTTTTTTGCTTGAGGTATACATGTTTTTTTTAATAATTGTGAAGCAGCATATGCGCTTCTCTCAAAATCAGATCGTTCATCTATATCTTGATTTACAGTTAGTCCTTGATCTCTTGCAACTTTTGGCATGAGTTGAAAGACTCCATATGCTCCAGATTTAGATTTTGTTAATTGTCCTGGGCTCTCAATTAGAAGAATTGACTGTGAATACCAAGGATCGACATTAAATTTTTCAAAAGATTCTATTCCTCTACTTATATATGGATAAATAATATCAAATCTGTAGAAATTTTTTTTACCACTTGTACAATATATTTTTTCATTTTTATCTAGGCCATAAATTTCACGAATACTATCTTTAAAATCTTCTTTTTTTCCTTCTGGTTGATTATTCCATTCTGTTTTTTTTATTTTTTTTATTATAGTTCTAGATGATGCAATATTTATGAGAACAGAATCTTCTGATAATTTCATTATTTTTTTCCAAAAAATAGTCTGAGGTAATTCAGACCAACCTTCTGAAAATATTGATTTTGCACTTATAATAGTATTGTTTTCTTGATTTTTTTTTACTTCTATTTTTTCTTTATCCCATGGGCTTTGGCATTGAACAAATTGAATAAGGGAAATAGAGTAAATGAGAATTATAAATAAGCGCATTGAATCTATATAATAATTTCCCTTTAAGGTAAGGTATAAAGCAATATACAATAGTTTATAAGAGTTAAATAATTAACAGTAATAGGTTAAAAAAGTATAAATTTGTTATTATGAGATTTCTTAATCAGATTTTTATATTTCCATTAATTTTGATTGTAAAGTTTTATCAAATTTTCATCAGTCCAATTTCTCCAAAAACATGTAGGTATTCACCTTCATGTTCATCTTATATGGTTGAGTCTTTAAAAATATGGGGACCTATAAAAGGTTTATATCTTGGTATAAAAAGACTTTTATCTTGCCATCCTTGGTCCAAGCGTAAAAATCATGACCCCGTTCCTAATCCAAGAAAATAGAATTAATTAAGTCGTAAAAATTTTATTGGAGATTTTTTATTAATTATTTCATATAAAAATAGGCTAATTATTAAGAAGTATTCAAGATTAACAAATAGTCTAAATTCTATAACAGAACTATCATTAAAATGATAGAATATGTATGAGAAAAATATTATAAATGTCCAAAAAATAGGGAAACTATAGTTTGTGAAAATAGACATTGCAAACATTGTTAGTATATACCATGGATGTATTGTACTACTAAATAGTAGATATAAAAATAAGGCTATTGTTATGCGGTTAAATAATTTTTTCCAATTATCTATTTGTCCATAAAGGGAAAGAATTACAATTATACCTATTGATATTTTGGATAATTGAGGGCCATATATTTTTGTTAGATTCCATCCAGTTTCTGCAATTCCATATTGAATATAATTATATAGAATAAATGAATTAAACTCAAAAACTTCAAAATATAATTTAATACTATTGAAAAAGTTTTCAATGTTAAATAGATTCAAATGGATTAAAGCTAGTAACATAACAATGATGATTGTAATAGAATAAAACAATGTTGACCTCCATAATCCTAAAAAGCGATAGAAAAAAGGAAGGAATATAAATGGAATTAATTTGATTTGAATTGCAATTGCAAAAAACATTGATCCTACAATCATTTTATATTTACTTAGAAAGTAAATTGCAATAAATAAATATGAAATCATGACTCCTTCAAAATGGCAGTTACCCACACTTTCTATTATCCAAAGAGGGTTTAGATATAATAGCCACATTCTTGATGTTTTAATTTTTAAGTTGATTAATAGTTTTCGTAGGTAAATAGCACCAATAATTTCAGTTGTTACAATTAATAATTTTAAAATAAATGTGTTAATTTTTATCGAATCACTTAATGCTGTTGCTATAATAAAATAAATCTGATTAATTGGTGGATAAATAGAATAATTAGCCTGTGATAAAGGGCTCATAAAGTCATATAGATTTAATAAATAGGCATTTTTATTTATACATTTTTGTTGTAATAATTCTTCTGGTTTAAAATCGAATGGGTTAAATCCAGCCCATGTTATTTCTCCATCCCAAATAAATCGATAATAATCATCCGAGAGTAAAGGTTCATATATCATAGAAATTATATAGACAATTCCTGAAAGAAATATGAGATGTTGATATTTTATATTTCTTTGATATTTAATCAGAAAGAGATAAGAAAAAAATGATGATGTATATAAAAAAGAAATTAGAGTAAATTCTGTCCTTTCTATTGAGTTTAAAAGAGAAATTGATGTAATAAATACAACTATGCTAAACGTGATAATGGTACGCTTAGACATTTTAAATTTTATTCCTTAATTCGTAAATTGAATGATAAAAAACAAGTCCATACCCAAATCCAAGCATAAGATGAAAAGGAACCATTCCTAAATCACCATAAATACTTCGATTAATTGCTGTAAATAAAAATAATAAGGCTAGTAAACCTTCACCAATATTTAAAATGGACAATTTTTTTATGTCATATTTGTTTTTTTTGACATCATTTTTAACATTTACATTGAATTTAGGTGTCCGAACAAATGAACTTTTAATACCTAAATAACCCTCTATAACGGCCACTGAGTTGTTTAAAGCTAGTCCCATAGAAACCATTAGAAAGACGAAAAATTTTCCTACAAAGGTTATAAAAGATTTTATTTTTTTATTTGTCTTATCTCTATATGAATGCCAATAATAATACATTAAAAATATTGTGCTAATTATAAAAATTACACCATAACGTATTACATAATTTAGATCAGTAAAACTATCTTTTATATGAAGAATAGGTAGACTAAATATGGATATCATTAATATAAATATGAATACTGATGAATTAAAAAGATGAGATAGTCCATGTATACGGTCAGATATCTTTACATTTTTGGAAGTAATAATTGTTTTCCACATTTTCCTAAAACATTCTGCTCCACCTTTCATCCATCTATGTTGTTGGCTTTTTAGTGCAGACATTGTTATGGGTAATTCAGCTGGGGCAATAACTTCTTCAAGATAACGAAACTTCCAGCCTTTAATTTGTGCTCTATAACTTAGATCTAGGTCTTCAGTTAAAGTGTCATGCTCCCATCCTCCAGCATCTTCAATACACTTTTTTCTCCATACTCCACCTGTTCCATTAAAGTTTATGAAGTGACCTGAAGCATTTCTACCACCTTGTTCTATTGCAAAATGTCCATTAAGTCCAAAAGCTTGAAGTTGGGTTAGTAAAGAATAATTTTGATTTATATGGCCCCAACGTGTTTGAACAACACCAATATTTTTATTATCAAAATTTGGCATTGTTTTTTGAAGCCAATCTTTTTCAGGGATGAAATCTGCATCAAATATAGCAATGAATTCTCCTTCAACTTGATTCATTGCATAATCAAGAGCTCCAGCTTTATAACCTTTTCGATTTGTTCTATGTATATGTTGTATATTTATACCTCTTGCAGAAACTTCTGCTACTTTTTTAGCAATAAGATCCTTTGTTTCATCAGTTGAATCATCTAGTACTTGAATTTGAAATTTATCTATTGGATAATCAAAATTGGCACATTTTTCTATAATGCGGTCAGCAACATATAATTCATTATACATTGGTAATTGTATTGTGACTTTTTTTGCATTTTCAGGTTTGAATATCGGTCTTGTGATTTTTTTCTTTTTGTTTTTAACATAAGCCACTGCTAAACTTAATTGAAGTATACTATAAAATAAAATTAGTATTAAACCTATAAAATATACTATGATAATCACTTTAGCTGTTACGTGAGACCAATAATGTTCTTTTTTGCTAGTATCACCCCAATTAAACATCCATGAGACTTTCTTATTTACTTTGAAATTTAAGTTTGGAATATGTGATTTTGTTACTTCAAATGAAAAAGGAGATTTTATATAATCTTTATTATGTATTGATAAATTATACTTTCCAATTGGAATATTTAAAAAATTAAAATCACCATTTTGATTAGTTTCTGTTAAAAATATTTTATCTGAGTTAATATGTTTAATTTCTATTTTTAAATCCTCAACTGAGCGTTCAGTTTTCTCATCTACAATACTTCCGTAAATATTTTTTAATTCTTGGCTATTAGTAATACATGTATATAACAACGTGAAAATTATTGCAATACACCTTATATAATATTTATTTAAATTCATATTACTTGGATACTCTATTTAAATGTAAAACGGTATCTAAAAACAGCAAATATAATCTTTATTCCTGCAAAAATTGTCCCTTTTATTGTTCCACTTACTTTTGATACTCCAATTCGGTTTCTATAATTGACTGAGATTTCTTTAAACTTATATTTTTTTATAATGATTTTAATCTGCATTTCTATAGTCCAACCATAGGTTTTATCTCTCATATTAAGGTCTTCTAGAACAGTTGCTTTTATAGCTCTGAAAGGACCTAAATCTGTATAAGATTTTTTATAAACAAGCTTAATTAATCGAGTCGCTAACCAATTGCCGAAAATTTGCGGTATTGTTAATGAACCTTTTTCTCTTTTACCTTTTATTCGAGATCCAACAACAAAATCTATTTTTTCATTTAAAATAGGTGTGATAATCTTTTTAATTTCTGTTGGAAAGTCAGAATAATCACCGTCCATAAATACAATTATATCGGTATTTAATTCTTTTGTTTTTTCAATCCCTTTTAAACAGGCATAACCATATCCTTTTTTCTTTTCAAAAACAACAATTGCACCATGTTTTTTAGCTATTTCATGGGTTTTGTCAGTTGAATTATTATTTACAACAATTATATGTTTTACTATTGTTTTATCAATTTCTGAAATTACTTTTCCAATTGATTTTTCTTCATTGAAGGCTGGAATAACAACTGAAATTATTTTTCTCATTTAATGTTATTCTTTGAAATTCCCTGGTTTTAAACCCCAATCGTATTCTTTATATATAATTTTCACATATTTAACTTCTTCTTTAGGAATCAAGTTATATTTTTTAAGAAAATTTATAATACCAACTTCACCATTGAAATCTTCTTTAAACCATGAAAAAAGTTCACTAATAATGATTTCATTTTTATCCGAATTATATTCACAATTATTTTCAACATAAAATTTTGTGGCATTTTCTAATTGTTTTTCTATTAAATTGGGTTTATAATAAGCAATTGCTGGGCATGAAGTAGCTCCACAATTTAATGTGAAATGAATTCTATTTTCAATAGAATTTAACTTGAATTTTTCGGTGAAATTTTGGTTAGACACATTCTTTTTACACCTCAAAATCCCATTTTCGATATCATCTAAAGATAATTTTTCATTGCCTATAATAATATCATTGTTTTTAAAGAATGCTGTTTTATCTTCAAATAGACTAGGGTTTTCAATTAAACGTATTTGAACTAGGGAATTGTATGTGTTTAGCCAAAAAGCTAATTTTTTTTCATGGTTGTTTAATTCAAGATATAATTTATTTAAATCAATATTTTCGAGTGTATCTATATATGATTTATATGGTAGTTCTGATTTGATATAAACAAGCATGTTTTGAGAAAAGTCTATTACATTTCTAGGATACAATTTCCCAGAATTATCTTTTTTGTTTTCAGATATTTTTTGTGAACTTATAAAAACAAAAGCGATGACTAATGATAAAAGTATAATTAGATATTTTTTGTTATTCATATTCTATATTATTTAATTTAAATAATTAAAGCTAGATTTAATTATTTCCAAACTCCTCTTTTTGAGAAAGTTTCAATACGATTATCAATACGTTTTTCAGGTTTTATTTTTTTTAATTCTGTTAAATATGATTTTATAGATTTTTTCACTCTTTTTATTGTTCCTTTATGGTCTCTATGAGCGCCACAAGATGGTTCTTTAATAATATCGTCAATTAAACCTAACTTTTTCATATTTGTAGATGTTAATTTTAATGCTTCGGCTGCTTGTTCTTTATATTCCCATGATCTCCATAAAATTGAAGAACATGATTCTGGTGAAATAACAGAATACCAAGTGTTCTCTAGCATAACAACTTTATCTCCAACTCCAATACCTAAGGCACCACCTGAAGCTCCTTCACCAATAATAATGCAAATCACGGGAACTTTTAAACGCATCATTTCGTATATATTTCTAGCTATTGCTTCTCCTTGTCCTCTTTCTTCAGCTTCTAATCCAGGAAATGCTCCTGGGGTATCTATAAAAGTGACAATTGGTTTATTAAATTTTTCTGCCAATTTCATTAATCTAAGAGCTTTTCTATAGCCTTCTGGATTAGGCATACCAAAATTTCTATATTGCCGCATTTTTGTATTAACCCCCTTTTGTTGACCAATAAACATAACAGTTTGATTATCTAATAAACCAAATCCGCCAACCATTGCTTTATCATCTTTTACATTTCTATCTCCATGTAATTCTTGAAACAAACCTTCTGTGATACCTAAAATATATTCCATAGTGTAAGGGCGGTCTACATGTCTTGATAATTGTACTCGTTGCCAAGGGGTAAGAGAAGAAAATATTTCTTTTGTTTTTGTTTTTAATTTTCTTTCTAATTCTATGATTTTATCAGTCATATCGACCTCTGTTTCTTCACCAATTATCTTTGTTTGAGTAATTTGATCTTCTAACTCTTTTATAGGTTCTTCAAAATCTAAATAAGTAGCCATTTTTATTGTTTAATTTGATTGCCGAAAGTTACAAAAATTGTTTAGTTGTTCTAACTTTGTACTATGATATTATTTCCACCGGCTAAGATTAATTTAGGACTCAATGTTCTATTTAAACGACAAGATGGTTATCATGAAATGGAATCTTGTATGTATCAGATTCCATTTTATGATATATTAGAAATCATAAAAAGTGATTCTTTTAAATTCTATCAATCTGGTTTGAAAGTTAATAGTAAAGAAGAAGAAAACCTTGTAGTCAAAGCTTTCAGATTGATGCAATCAAATTTTTCAATTGGTAATGTTTATATTCATTTATTTAAATCTATCCCTATGGGAGCAGGTTTAGGTGGTGGGTCATCAAATGCAGCATATGTAATTTTAGGATTAAATGATTTATTTAATTTAAATCTTTCTCTTAATAATATGAGATCATTATCGATGGAATTAGGAAGTGATTGTCCATTTTTCATAGAAAAAGAAGCGAAAATTGTAACAGGAAGAGGTGAAATTTTCAAAAATGTAAACATTGATTTAGAAGGTAAATTTTTAAAAATAGTTAATCCTAGAATTCATATTTCTACAAAAGATGCATACAATCGCCTCAATGATTTTAATAATTATTCGATTGAAAAAGTGATAAATAAACCTATTGAAAAATGGAAAAAAGAATTAAAAAACAGCTTTGAATATTCTGCTTTTAAAAATTATCCAGAAATAGAATTAATTAAAAATAAGTTATATATGGAGGGTGCAATTTATGCTTCTATGTCAGGGAGTGGTTCAACTATATATGGATTGTATAATAAACAACCTAAATTCAGCTTCGACAAAAAATATGAAAAGATATTTGTTCTTTAATATTTTACTATTTTCTTGTTGACAATAATATCATTTTTAAGTTTGATTTTAATAAAATATATTCCTTTTGGAAGATTATCGATATTTACGTTAACTCTTTCACTTAATATCTCAGATTTTTTTATTTTATCTCCATTAACGTTTTCTATAATGTATTCTTTACCCTTAACTTCTTTAAAAATAATTGTAAATATTTTATTTGTTGGATTCGGGAATATTTGAACTAAATCATTCTGTTTTAGTTTTATGATTGAAGCATTATTATTTGGATTTGCTTCAAAATGAAAAACCCCACCAAGATCTTGACCAACAAAAAGATTTAAATTTCCATCTTGATTAATATCGTTAGTTGCAAAAGAGCTATAGCCTTCTACATTAATATTTAAGTAATTATCAGAGATTAGTGTAAAATCCTGTCCTTGATTTAGGTTACCATCAATATTATTATAATATCTTAATTTTCCATCAACGCCACCAATAAATAAGTATGTTTCATTATTTATACGAAAGAAGTGAGGTGAGGCATAGCCATCTGGTATATTATTGGAAATATCTATATTACCAAGCATTGAATTAATAAGTTGAAATGATGGTTGTGTTAGTGTTCCTATATTTTCGTAGTAAAAAATTTTACCATTTTTATTCCCGATAATTAAATCTAATAATCCATCATTATTTAGATCAAAAAGTTGAGGATAAGCATATGCAGAAACATTTATAGGTGTCCCTAAATAATCTTGGTAATCAAATATTTCATTGGAGTAAACTGCTCCATTACCTGTACTCATATTCTCATAATATATTAATTTACCTATTTCTGTCCCAATAATCATATCATTGTCATTATCTCCATCAATATCACCAAAAGTTGGTACAGATCTTAGACCATAGTTTTTGGAACTAAGATTTAAATAATCATAATCAACATAGCTAAAAACAGGATTTGAAAGTGTTCCAATATTTTGATAGTATGCCAGTGTACTTTCTTTTTCTAAAATAGGTTTGTACCTATAAAAGTTCGAAATTATCATATCTTTTAGTCCATCCTCATTTATATCTGTAAATATTGGTATTGATCCAGTTCCATGCTCAATCATATTTTTTTGAAGTAAATTATTTGAATTGAATATAAAAGTAGGGTTCTCATTAGAGCCAATATTCTTGTAGAAGAAAACACTATTCTCATTAAAAGATATATTCTTAGCATTTGGACAAACTATTAAATCTTTTACGAAATCAAAATCTACATCTAATAAATAAGCTGCAGGGAATAATTGAATATTTACAGGATTAGTATTTGAAGGGAAAGAGTTGTCAATTGAAATCATAGGTGAATCAGAATTAACTGTAGTCCCACCATTAATTAATAAATTAAGGTTTGTGAATGAAATATCACCAATAATTAAATCTAGTACACCTGAATTATCATAATCTAAAGCTAATACAGTTGATCCGGCATGTCTATTTATTTTTTTATTATTCTCTGGATTTGCTATTTCACCACCTTGACATGGGTAATTTGTTTCATTTAATGTAATTGAATTTGTATTTATATCTTCTGAAAATTTACCCCAACATTGATTCTTTAATATAAATATTAATGAGTCAGGAATACCATATAGCTCCATACTTTGATTCTGATGGTATTCCAAATTTGTGCCTCCTTGATGAAAGGTAAGAATATCAATATCAGAGTCCCCATCAACATCAACAATTGCAGGAATATCACTTGAATTAACAATTAGGTTGGAATATCCATTTGGATATTGCGAAAAAATTAATTCTTTTTTAAGTTCCCATTGAAGACCTATCGATGCATTTCCAGTATTCTTATATACTTTAAGTCCTCCTATTCCTTGTGTAAATAAATCTTTTTTTCCATCGTTATCGTAATCTATCAATGAAGCTCGATATCTAATGTTATCGGGGAATTTATTTTTTGAGTTATAAGCTAATTTATAGTAAGTTTCACCATTATTTTCTTGTGTAAAAACACGGATATTATTTTTACTTCTATCAAATACAAATAGATCTATATCTCCATCAAAATCATAATCAAAATCAGAAAATTGAGCATAGTTTAAACCACCACCCCAAGCATTTTTAAGAGTATCTGAACCTCTTATAACCATAATTGAATCGTCAAATTCAAATCCAAATTGAGAGTATAAAAGTTTGTTACAAATTAAGAGTATTATTAATAATATTTTTGATGAAAAACCCATCTGTTAATCAGATATTTATAATGTGATGAATAAATCATCTTGTGATTTTCGCACTTTTTTAGCGAATTGTACTTTATCTTCTTTATGTCTGTACCCAATTGGAACTACTAGTGATGCTGATAAGTTTTGATCGCTTAGGTTTAGAAGTTTATCATATTCTTTTGCGTTAAACCCTTCCATTGGGGTAGCATCGATTCTTAAACTAGCACAAGTATGTATTAATTGACCTAGTGCAATATAAGCTTGATTTTTATTCCACTTATATTTTTCTTCATTTTTCATTTTATCAATAGTTGTTTTCATGGAATTCCCAAAAGCTTCAATTTCATTAATTGCAATATCTCGTGTTCTTAAAATACTTGATAAATAGTCATCCACATGTGATGTGTTAATATTTATGTATGAACAAATAATTATAAGGTGTGATGCATCTGTTATTTGTGACTGGTTGTATGAAATAGGCTTTAACTTTTCTCTTAATTCAGTAGAATTTACTATAATGAATTTTAGTGGTTGAAGCCCATAAGAACTTGGAACTAAACGTAAAGATTCTTTAATTATTTCAAGATCATTTTTTTTAATTTTTTTTGAAGAATCATATTTTTTGGTTGCATATCTCCAATTTAGATCTCTAATTATATCATGCATTATTTATTTTTGAAAGTAAAGTTACAATTATTGGTAATTAAATCACCTTTAAACTATCTAATATTTTTCTATTTACGGTAGGTGGAAAATTTCCTTTTTCAACTTGTTCTAAAATATATTTTGCAGTAATAGCCGCTTTTTCTTTAGTAGTGAAACCCTTTATGCCCGGAATTGATGGGATATGATTTTGAATAATATATCTATTCTCATTTTTATTTATTTGATATCCCCAACCATTCTTAGTTTCAAAAACATCAAATGAATATGTATCTTTAGAAAGATTAGATTCTTCATTAGTTGAATAGGGTTCTTTAAGAGAATCATTTTTAGATTCTATGGTAGAAGAATAATGACTTCCAATTTTTGACATTATATTTTCTTGCTCTGATTCTTTGGTATTACAAGAACTAATTAATAATAGAAATATTAAAATTTTTTTCATAAAAATTATAAGATTGTAATTTTAGATGTATATATAGTGCCTAAGCTATTATGCTTATATGCTATAAAATAATTGCCTGATAGTGATTTTAATTTTAATACTTGAAATCCATCATTGGTTTTTTTTATTGCAAAATTATCTGTCATTTTATTTCCATCTGAAGAATAAATTTCTAGTTCTAAATCTTTAGAATTAATATTTATTTTAAAGGAGTTTTTTGAGGGATTAGGGTAGGGATTGATTTTGTCAGCTGAAAAGTGGTCATCAAGACTAGCTGTTTTTTGATAGCTATACATATCATCTTTGAATAACCCATTGTAACCTGACCCTACGAAAGCTATCCCATTTAATATGAAGTTAGTTGAACCAGACCTTCCTTCTCCAGCATAATCAGATCTTTGTACCCAAGTATTTGAGAAGTAATTATATTCCCACAAATCTTTTTTAAAATTTGAATTAATATCTTCTCCCATACATATAAATCCTTGAGGGAAAATTCCCCACGCAGTAGCTCCTTTTCTTTTACTACCAGGAAAAGATGCTTTTTCAGTCCATGAATCTGTTAAAGGTTCATATTGCCAAAAATCATTTTTCAGTACACCATCATCTCCTGTTCCGATATAACCTTGTCCACCTATAGAAAAACCTACAGCTTCTTTACGAGCAGTACCTCCAAAGTCATTAATTTGTGTCCATGAGTTTGTCGTAGGGTTGTACTTATACATATCTTTTGTATATCCCGATATATCGTAGCCTGTTCCTACATATGCAATTGATTCAATAACAAATGATACAGCTTGTCTTCTCGCAGAACCAATAAAATCAGCTTTTTGTGACCAAGTTTTAGTATTAGGATTATACTCCCACAAATCTTGAAAAAATGGATTGGTTTGACCTTGCCCTAAACAAATGTATCCTCTATTGTTAATAGAGAAAGAAGATGCCGAACCACGGTTTAGACCACCTCCATTCTCTCCACCAAGTGATGTCTCATCATCCCAATCATTTTGAAAAAATGAATAAGAATACATTTTACGGCGAAATCCTGTTTGATCTAATCCCGCAATAGTATATCCTTCTCCTTCTAGAACAAAAGTAGAGGCTACAGTCCTTGGTGCTCCATTAATTGAATCAGCTATAGTCCAAGTATCTTGACTCCATAGGTTTATTAAAAAGAATACTTTTATAGAGAATAATAAATATTTCATTTTTTATTGAATTATAATTTTTTGTTGTCCTATGATATTATTGTTACCATCTAAACCATTTAGTAGATAAGTTCCCGATGGTATTTGTTGTAAATTTATTTTTGAATTATATGCTTCTTCATGGAATTTTAACCCTTTTAATGAAATGATTTCAATTTTTTTAATTTTGGTAGAATTGGTTTTTAAATAAATGTTTTCTTTTGTTGGGTTTGGATAACAAGTAATATTATGATCTAATTCTTTTGTATTAATTATTTGTGAAGGATTATATTCATGAATACTAGCTTTTTTACCTGAGTATCCTTTACCTGTTCCAACATAGGCACGACCATTAGCTGTAAATGCACATGCACCTTTTCTCGGTGTTCCTCCGTATGTTGCTTTACTTGACCAACTATCATTGAATGGGTTATATTCCCATAAATCATCTAATAATCCCCCATTAGTACCTAAACATACATATCCACGTTGTCCTATAGTGAATGTTGATGCAGCTGATCTTTGACTGCCTGGTAAATCAGTACATTGTGTCCATTGGTTAGTCGCAGCACTAAAAGCCCATATATCTTTGCGATAGGCATCTTGATCTGTACCTAATCCTACATATGCATTATAACCAATGACAAAACTACTTAATTGGTATCTAACGCCACCAGGAAAATCAGGTAGTTGAGCCCATTGATCTGTTGAAGGTTTGTATTCCCATAATTGATCTATATAATTATTTGGACCAAGTTTCCCGCAACATACGTATCCTTTAGATCCAATAGAAAAACCGGTTGCAAAATATACTCCAAAACCAAATCCTCCTGGATAATTAGCTTTTTGATCCCAGGAATTAGTGGTTGGATCGTACTCCCAAAAATCATTTAAAGTCATAGCCCCTGGCGTAGAAGCTTGTACTAAGTCTATACCAGTTCCTACATATCCTTTATCATTAATTGAAAAAGCGATAGCATTTCTTCTAACAGATCCGGGTAAATCAGCAATTTGAGTCCATGTGTCTAGTGTAGGGTCATATTTCCAAAAATCATTGTGAACTATCTCTGCAGTATCAACCCCAGTACCTAAATATCCAAAATTATTTATAGTAAAAGAAACAGCTCGTTCTCTTTTTAAACCTGTAAAATCTGACTTTTTAGTCCAAGTGTTATTAGCCTGCGCATAAATTAAGCTATGTGATATCAATAAAAATAAAAATATTAGATGCTTCATTTTATTTGAAAATAAATTTGTCCTTATAAACTATTTCATTTTTAAAAGCAACACAGTAAAAGTATACTCCTGCTTTTAGATTTTCTCGATTAAATTTGATTTTGTTATTTATGGTTGATTTTTTATTAATCATTTTACCTTTTATATCATAAATTATTACATCAAATTGATTTAAGTTTTCAGATTCAAATTTTATATATTCTTTAGCAGGGTTTGGATAACATTTGAATCTTTTTTGATCAAACATTTCTTCAAGATTAGCAAGGGCATCAAACTCCCAGAAATCATTAAAATTTGTTCCGTTAGTTCCTGTGCCAATGTATGCTTTATTACCAATAGTAAGTCTTACAGCAAATCTTCTACTAGTGCCAAAGAATTCAGTATGAGGCTGCCAGGTATTTGTAGCAGGATTGAATTCCCAAGTTTCAGAATTCACATTAGAAAGGCTACCGGCGTATCCGCTAACAATATATCCTTTATTATTTTGACTAAAGCCTACAGCACCAGAGGTAGTTAAACCTGGGAAGTTTGCTCTTGCTGTCCATTGGTCAATTGAAGGTTTGTACTCCCAAAATCCACTTGAGGTTTTAACATAACCTTTACCATCTATTGTAAATGTTGTATTCCAAACTGAAATGTTAAACGGTGCAGAATTTTTTTCAGTCCAGTTATCTATCTCAGAGTTGTATTCATATAAATTATTTCCTGACATATAATAACCTTTTTTTCCAATTGCGAAACCTTCTCTATTCATCGTTGAAGTTGGTGTATTTGCAACAGAAGTCCATACGTTATTTATAGGGTCATATTTATAGAATTCATTCCCTGGACCTTGTTGACCTCCTCCTACAAAACCAAAGTTTTCCATCCCAAAGGAGAGAACTCCATAATTTCCATTACCATTGTTTCCTATATAATCAGCTTTTTGAGTCCAAGAATTAGTGCTTGGATCATATTGCCACCAATCTTTGAGAACAATATTTTGGCCAGTTCCATTGTAATGCCCTAATCCTATATAACCTTTATTGCCAATTGAAATACCCATTGCGCGATGTCTTCCAATAGATCCAAAATCAGCACGTTGAATCCATGAGGAAGCTATGATGTTTTCTGTATAGAAAAAAGCTAAAAATAATAGGATGATTTTAATCAATTTCATTTTAGAATAATTAATTTTTGTTTTCTCAAATTGTAGTTTTTGTAATTTAAATGATATTGATATCTGCCTGGAGGTAAATCAATAACTTCTATTTTTGTTTGACTTTGATTAATTTTTTTTCTTTTTACTAATTTACCCGATGAATTTGTTAATTCTATGTATGTATTTTCAATTTCAAAATCACCATCGAAATTAAAATCACAAATAATAAAATCTGATGTAGGATTAGGGTAAACTTTAATATTATTTTGTTCAATATTTTGTTCAAGTGTGGATAAATACTTATCGTATACCCACCAATCAGAAAAGTTTACACCGTTTGTTCCTAGGCCAACATAAACATCATTGTTAAGTACAATTGATGTGAGATATCTTCTTGCTGTTCCTTGAAAATCAGATATTTTTGACCACAAATCAGTATTAGGATTATATTCCCACATATCACTATAATTTATTCCTAGGTCATTATTTTGTCCAGTTAATATGTAGCCTTTACCTTCTAATTCAAATCCTGTTGCTTCTTGTCTCATCAAAGGACCTACATTAGATTTTTGGATCCATGAATCCGTATTTGGGTTATATTGCCAAAAATCATTTGAGGGGCCTGAGAATAAATCACCAGTACCAACATATCCATAATTACCAATACTAAATCCAACTGATGCGGTTCTGCTATTACCAGCCATATCTGCAATTTGGGTCCAAGAATCAATATTTGGATCATATTTGTAGAAACTTTTTACACGACCTAGGTTTGTTTCACCTGTACCGACATATCCTTTTTCATTAATAACAAAGGATACAGCGCCTCGACGTCCAGTTCCTGTGAATGGAGCAATAGCTACCCATGAATTTGTTATGGGATTATATTTAAAAAAATCTTGAACTAAAACACTTCCAACAGAAGATGTTCTACCTGTACCAACATAACCAAAATTATCAATTGTAAATCCAACTGCATCATAACATAGTCCACCAAGGTAATCTGCTTTTTGAGTCCATGAATTTGTAGATGGATCGTATTCCCACCAGTCATTGAACAAAACATTTATACCAGCACCATTATAATGTCCTAATCCTACATAAGCTTTATTTGATATTGCAATTCCAACTGTTCTGTGACGAGCGTCTGCTGGAAAATCAGCTTTTTGAATCCATCCACCTGCAAATAATGTATTGCTAAAAATAAAAATTATAAAATATGTACTTAATTTCATTATTCTATTATGAGTTTTTGTCTTATTTTTTTATTGTTTGATATAAGTTCAATAAAGTATAATCCAGATGAAAGCCAACTAACATCAATATGTTGATTTATTTTTAATTCTTGAGAAAAAATAGATTTTCCTTGTGAGTCGATAATATTTATATGGCCTTTATAATTTTTGACTTTAATATTATTTGTTGCTGGATTTGGTATGACTTTAAAGTTATTTTGATTTAGTTCATTTATTTCTAATGTTTCTGGGTTAATGGATATATCATAAGGCCCCATGCTAAAAGACCATCCATCAACAATAACATAAACCGAATCGATTCCTAAAGTATTAGCTGTTAGTTTTGATGATACTCCGCAATCGGGATGGTCATCATTTACACCCAATACATTACCTTCTGTATCAAAAACAGATAAGAACGTATCAAAACTTGACCCACATAAAGAAATATTTAGAGCTATAGTTGATGGATCTAAAAGAACTAAATAATAAACATCAGGTGATGCATAGACAGGGTTTTGGTTGCTATAACATATAGAATTATCATGACTTTCAAAGAAAGGTAAAGAAGATACAATTCGAGGTTCACTTATATAATCACCAACATAGCTAGAACAATCTATTCCATTTTGGATATAAACACTGAAGTCAGTTGTAGATCCCCATGTGAAATTATCACAAGGGTCTAATGGTAACGATTCGTTTTCTGCTTGTGTTATTCGCATTCTAGATTGTCCAGATATCGCTCCTGTTGGAACTGAAAATATAAATGTACTCATTGGTGTAGGTGGAGTTCCTTCCCATGTTCCAATTGATTCAGAAGGATCAAAGATACCATCTAAATTAAAGTCAATCCATGCTTGACCACTACTGTTATAATTCCCACCGCATGTTCCAAATTGAATATCAATAGAATAAAGTGACCCTGCATCCAAAAAAACTGTTTGAGATAGAAATTCTTCAACTCCAGTATTTCCAGGGCAACCAGTGTATGATATTGACCCTGAAGATCCAATCAATGATACTGACTCTATGTTAGAGTCTGCTGTAGAGCTTGGTCCAGCATTCATACAATATTGAGCATTATACAGAAATGATAGACTTGTAAATACAACCACAAGTAGTATATTCTTCATAGCTTGATTTTAGTAGTTAAACACACTACAATATAAGTATATATTATCAAAATATTAAATTAATGTTAACGTAAGATAAAACAGTCTCAATTGTAATCGTCTCAGTTAAGTTTGAGTTTAACAATATTTTATTGCATGAAAGCGAACATTAAAATATTGGCTCCCATCTTTAATGCTTGAGCTCTTTTTTTTTCAGAGTCGTTGTGAACTTCAGGATTTTCCCAGCCATCACTTAAGTCGGTTTCATATGTATATAGACAAACTAATCTGCCATCAATTATGATTCCAAATGCTTGTGGTCGTTTTCCATCATGTTCGTGGATTTTTGGTAGGCCATTAAAATCATATTTTTGATGAAATATTTTGTGATTAAATGGTAGTTCTATTAATTGATTATCTGGAAAAACTTTTTTCAATTCTATACGGATAAATTCATCCATACCATAATTATCATCGATATGAAGAAATCCTCCACCTATTAAATAAGACCTTAGATTCTCAGCTTCAATTTGAGAAAAAACAACATTTCCGTGTCCAGTCATATGGATAAAAGGAAATTGAAATAAATCAGCACTACCAACTTCTACATAAGGCACTTTTTCATTTATTGATGTTCCTAAATTATCGTTGCAAAATGATATTAAGTTTGGCAATGCTGTTGGGTTAGCATAATAATCACCTCCACCATTATATTTTAAAACGGCTAATTGGTATCCTTGTCCAAATAATTTAGTGTTTAGAGCGATTACTAAAGATGCAATAAAAAATATTTTTTTAATCATTCATTAAAATTTTAGCTTCGATACAGCTGTATATTGCAGCTGTTTCTGTTCTTAGAATATTTTTGCCTAAAGTTATGTTTTTGTATCCATTGTTATTTGCGAATTTAATTTCTTCTAAACTAAAACCTCCTTCTGGTCCAATTAAAATAGGGCAATCTTTTAATTCAAAAACATCACTAAACTTTTCTTTATTTAAATCGTGGCAATTTGCAATTAATCCTTTAGGATTTTTAGTTATAAATTTTTCAAAATTCATTATTGAATTGATTCTTGGAAGAAATCTTTGATTTGATTGTTTCATTGCTGAAATTGCTTTTTTTTCTAGTCTATTAGTCTTTATAGAAGTTCGTTCTGAATTTTCACATTGAATTAAAGAAATTTCGGTGATTCCAATTTCTGTTGCTTTTTCAATGAACCATTCTACTCGATCCATTTTTTTTGGCGGAGATATGGCAATATGAATCTCATTAGTTGGCTGAATTGATTTTAATGTTTCATTAATTTTTAGGATGCATGATTTTGAGTTTTCTTCAATAATTTCACAGTAAAATAAATTCCCTTTACCATCTAGAACACCTACTTTGTTTCCTTTCTTCATCCTAAGAACACGAATGATATGTTTTGATTCGGATTCACTTAACTGATGTTTGTGTGACTTACTATTAATATTTGAATCGTAAAACAGTCGCATTAGTTCATCAATCTATAAATTAGTTCTGTCATTAATTCACCTGAATTAAAAGATGAGTTTCCAACTCCTTTTGCTTTTAAATCATATTCATGAAGTAACTCAATATTTGCGGCAATTTTTTGTGGTGTATATAATCTAGTAGCATCAATTAATTTACCCGCAACAAAAGGAGGTACATGTAATTTACTAGAAATATTATTTTTCTCTTTGTTTTCTATAAAGTGGATTTTCATCAACTTTGAAAAATGACTGAATAGGCTTCCAATTACAGGTATTATATTTCCTGCTTTAGGATTGTGATTAAAATAATTCACAATAGTATTTGCTTTTGTAACATCATGAACACTAATAGCATTTATTAATTCATAAATATTATAATCTTTTGATATACCAATACATTCTTCTATATGGGTTTCGTTAATTTTAGTTTCATTATTAACTAAGATTTTCAATTTTTCAATTTCATTAGCAATTTTGTTTAAGTCATTACCTAAGAATTCAGATAACAAAACACTTGCTTTAGTAGTTATTTTATAGTTGTTTGATTCAACAAATGAGTTAATCCATTGAACTAATTTATATTCAGGGACTTTATCAGATTTAAATACAACCCCATGTTTTGAAGCGACTTTTAATCCTTTCTTTCTTGAGTCATATTTTTTGTGCTTATAATTAATTACTAAAATTGTTTGTTCAGAAGGATCTTCAAAATATGGTGTTAATTCTTCTATTGATTTTAAATCTTGTGCTTCTTTAAGAATAACTAGTCTTCTTTCCGCCATCATAGGGTATTCTTTGGCTATGGAAATAATATTTATAGCTTCAGAATCTTTACCATATAGAATTGTTTGATTGAAGTCTCTTTCATGCTTTTCTAAAGCATTTTCTATAATTTCATTAGTTATTTTATCAATATAAAAAGATTCTTCTCCATGTAGAAAATAGATTTTTTCAAATTTCTTTGACTTTATATCATTTATGATATTATTATAGTTCATTTAATTGTGTTGTGTCCATATTTGAACTAATTCTACTAATGTTCTAGTTGCTTTTTCCATATCTTGTATGCTAACGAATTCTTGACGTGAATGAATAGCCATTTCACCAGTAAAGATATTTGGACAAGGTAATCCCATGAAAGAAAGACGAGAGCCATCTGTACCCCCACGAATAATTTTAGGTTTTGGATTGATTCCGGCTAATTTCATTGCTTTAATAGCGTAATCAGAAACAAATGGAACTGTATCTAGCACCTCCTTCATATTACGATATTGTTCTTTTATTTCGAAAGTATATTTTAATTTAGGATAATTTTTAAGTGTTTTTTTCAATAATTTTTCTAACTGTTTTTCGTGGTCTTTTAATTTATTGGTGATATGGTCTCTGATTATAAAGTTAACTTTTGCAAATTCCATACCTCCTTCTATTGAAACAGGGTGAACAAATCCTTCGCGGTTTTCTGTTGTTTCTGGAGACCACTTATCTTTTGGTAAAGTAGAAATGAACTCAGAAATTACTTTCATTGCATTAACCATTTTTCCTTTAGCATAACCAGGATGAGCAGGTATACCTTCTAAAGTTATTTTAACAGCATCAGCAGAGAAACTTTCATCTTCTAGAGAACCCAAGACACCTCCATCTAATGTATATCCAAAATCAGCATTTAGTTTTTTCATGTCTAAATGTTCTACACCTCTTCCTACTTCTTCATCTGGTGTAAATAATATGCGAATTGTAGGGTGAGGAATATCTTGATTTGTCATTAGATGATTGGCTAAATCCATGATAATTGCAATTCCTGCTTTATCATCAGCGCCAAGTAATGTTAAGCCACTTGCAGTAATGATGTCATCTCCAATTTTCTCTTTTAAATAAGGATGTTTTATTGTTGTAATTACTTGTGACTTATCATCTGGAAGTATTATAGGTTCACCATTATAATTTCTATGAATAATAGGTTTAACATTTGTTCCACTACAATCTGGAGCTGTATCCATATGTGAACAGAAACAGATAGTTGGTAAATTTAAATTTTCAGTATTATTAGGTATAGTACCAAACACGTATCCCCATTGATCCATTTCAGCATCTTTAATGCCCATTAATTTTAATTCACTCACTAATAATTGACCTAATTCTTTTTGAATTGAAGAAGAAGGAAATGAAGTTGAATTAGGATCTGCAGTTGTATCTATTTTTGCGTATTTAACAAATCTATTTTCTACTGTTGAGATATAATTTTTCATATAAATAATGATTTAACTCAAATTTAGTGATTTAAAATATAAGAAAGGCTTCTAAATGATAGAAGCCTTTCTTAATGATTTCGTGAATTATTTTTATACTCGGGTTAGAATATTTCACTTGATGAAAAGTGGAATTCACTCTCTATTCTAGCATTTTCATCAGAGTCTGAACCATGAACTGCATTTCTTCCTTTAGATTCAGCATATTTAGCACGTATAGTGTTTTTTTCTGCAAGAGATGGATCAGTATTTCCTATTAGTGTTCTAAAGTCTTCTACTGCATTGTTTTTTTCCAAAATAGCAGCGATAATTGGTCCAGAAGTCATATATTCAACTAATTCATTATAAAATGGTCTCTCAGAGTGAACTGCATAAAATTCTTTTGCTTGTTGTTCAGAAAGTCTTGTGAATTTCATTGCCTTTATTGAAAATCCAGCTTCAGTAATCATACTTATAATGTTTCCAATATTTCCATTTTCTATAGAATCAGGCTTTAGCATTGTGAAAGTTCTATTATTTGCCATGTTTTTTTATTAAAATATTTTTGCGCAAATATATATAAATTTTAATTTTTTTAAATCTATACATAATTATAAGTATAAATTATCTATTAGATTATTTAGATTTGTCTTCCAATATTTGATTTATTTAATTATGATGAATTCAATAATAGATTATTTTGAATCTATAGATCCAGTATTAGCTGCTTTTTATGCTACAATTTTTACTTGGTTTTTAACTGCTGCTGGAGCAGGATTAGTTTTCTTTTTTAAGACTATGCATAGGGGAGTTTTAGATGCTATGTTAGGTTTTACTGGTGGAGTTATGGTAGCAGCGAGTTTTTGGTCTTTATTAAATCCTGCAATTGAAATGTCTGAAAAAATGTATCCATCTATATCATGGATGCCAGCAGCTGTCGGCTTTTTTTTAGGGGCCATTTTTCTTTTCGGGTTAGATAAGTTTCTACCTCATTTGCATATAAATTTTAAAGAGTCGGAAAAAGAAGGTGTGAAAACACAATGGCATAAAACAACACTGTTAGTTTTAGCAATTACTTTACATAATATTCCTGAAGGGCTTGCGGTTGGTGTCTTATTTGGTGCTGCAGGCTTAGGTATTGATGGTGCAACAATTGCAGGTGCTGTTGCATTGGCAATTGGTATTGGTATTCAAAATTTCCCAGAAGGTTTTGCTGTTGCAATGCCATTACGAAGACATGGAGTAAGCCGATTGAAGAGTTTCTATTATGGTCAATTATCAGCAATTGTTGAACCTGTTTTTGCTGTTTTGGGTGCAATCGCTGTATTATACATGGAACCGATACTACCTTTTGCTTTATCTTTTGCAGCTGGAGCTATGATTTATGTTGTAGTTGAAGAAGTTATTCCTGAAACTCAACGAGATAAATATACAGATCTTGCTGTTTTAGGTTTTATTGGAGGTTTTCTTATTATGATGATTTTAGATGTTGGATTATCCTAAAATTATATTTGTGTTATTTTTACACTTTACAAATTAGAAATAATTAATGTGAAATTATTTATTAATTGGGACATAACATCACAGCTTATTGAAGGTTGGAGTACACCTAATCTATATGGTTTGTTGTTTGTTTCAGGTTTAATTATAGGGTATTTTGTAATTAAACGGATTTATAGATTTGAAAATATAGAGGATGATAAGTTAGATAAATTAGTTTTCTATATGGTTTTAGCAACAATTATTGGTGCTCGTCTTGGACACGTGTTTTTTTATGGTCCATATTTTGATCAAGTTTCTTCAGAAGGAATTGTTCTAGAACGAGGCTATTTTTCTAACCCACTAGATATTATAAAAGTTTGGGAAGGTGGATTAGCAAGTCATGGTGGTGCAATAGCAATTTTAATTGCATTGAAAATTTATTCCAAAAAAGTTATTCAAAAACCATTTATGTGGATTCTTGATCGTATTGTTGCTCCAGTTGCAATAGCTGGTGCTTTTATTCGTTTAGGCAACTTAGTCAATCATGAAATTGTTGGAGATATTACTAACGTTCCATGGGGATTTAAATTTTTACATAATTATAATGATCTCTATAATTATGGACTTGAAAATATTCCAATAAGACACCCTGCGCAACTTTATGAATCCATTTGTTGTATATTTATTTTTGCGATTTTACTTTTTTTATTTTGGAAGAAAGATGCCTGGAAAAAACCAGGTTTAATGTTTGGAACATTTCTGATTTTATTATTTAGTTCTAGATTTTTTATTGAATTTGTTAAATTAGGTCAAGCATCTAGAGATGAATATCTTTTCATAAATACAGGGCAGATGCTAAGTATTCCTTTTGTTTTAGTTGGGATTTATATTCTTTGGAATACTTTAGGGAAATATAAATCCTAATTTCCTGAAATATAGTTTTTAATTGCTGTTGCGCAATTTTCTGCTGCATTAGGATCCATCCTAAACCATAATTCTGGTTCAATCAATTCTATCTCTCCGACACACATTTCATTTTGATTATTCCACATAACATCAATTCTAGCATACACAGGAATCGGCTTACATGCTTTTATTGCTTTTTCTATAAATTTAATCTCTTCATCATTTGGTATATAATTCTCAATCGTTCCACCAAAATCATCTTGCACTCTGAAATCTCCTTTTTTCGCCATCTTCAAAATAGCATGGCTATACTTACCACTAAATAGCATAAATGAAACTTCTCCTTTAGTTATGATTTGTCTTTCAAATTCTTGAATTATCATCGCTTCTTCTAAAATTAGAGACTTGAATATTTTTTCGTATTTTTTAATATCTGTTAATTTAAATCTATATGTATGTCTAGCCGCACCAGAAATAGCAGGTTTTAATATGAATTCATCCCACTTTAGATTTGAACAAATTTCTTTTAAATTTTTACGTTCTTTCTTTTTAATAAATATAGTATTGGGAATACGTATGCCTTTTTTTTGTATATCAAGGAGATAGTGTTTATCAATATTCCAATATATTAGTGATTTAGGATTAATTAATTTGGTCATCGCACTAACTTTTTCTAACCAAATTGAAAATTCAGTGAAACGATCAAAATAATCCCATGTGCTCCTAAATATTATATATTCTGTATCATTCCAATTAAAATCTGGATTGTCCCAATTTGTTCTATATACCTTAATTCCTTTATTAGACAATGCTTTAATTAAAGAATTATCTTCAAAGAGAATGTTTTTTATATATTGACTGTCACTTGAAGGGTTGACGTATCTTTGATCTGTTAAAATAGTGATATCATAAATCTTTTTCATAGGATGACAAAAAATCTATTTTATAAAATCTATTTTAGTTCTTTAGTTTTAATGATTTCGAACTTATCATCAATAAAAACACCATGTTTAATCTTACCTATAACATTAGCAGATTTAATTCCAGAACAAAGACTTTCTTTTTCATTAGGATCACAATATTCTTTAATTGATGTATTTTCAACGAAGTAGCTTTTGTCATTTATTTTAACGGCTATTCTACATTCATCTGTTGTCATATCAAAAAAGCATAATCCACACGCTGCTTCTACTACTTCACTAATTGTAGTTTTTCTTTTTTGTAATGATACACAACTTATAATAAGGATAATTAACGGTAATAAATATTTCATGATTTATTGATTTATTGATTTCCAAGTTGTATACATTTGCTCTTGACTTGGTCTATTTTCTTCTATTTCTCTTAATGGGTCAGTTTCTTTTAAGCTTGAATAACATTCTTGAGGTAAGGACTGGTATAATTTAGTTCCTTTTGTCTTCCAATCAATCATTTTATCAGAAACCTTTTTGATAATTTTAATTGGGTTACCAATTGCAAGACTTCTTCTAGGAATTTCTGTTTTGGCTGGAACAAAAGATAATGCACCTATGATTGATTCTTCTCCAATAATAACATCATCCATAATTACACTATTCATACCTATTAAGCAATTTTTTTCAATTGTAGCTCCATGTATTACAGCTCCATGTCCAATATGAGCATCATTCTTTAATTTAACTGTTGTTCCGGGAAACATGTGAATAGTACAATTTTCTTGAACATTACACCCATCTTCGATGATTATTTGTCCCCAATCACCTCGGATTGCTGCACCTGGTCCTATGTAGACGTTCTCTCCAATTATTACATTACCAGTTACACTAGCTTTTGGATGAATAAAACTAGATTCTTTGATAACAGGTACAAATCCATTAAAAGAATAAACGCTCATAAATTTATCATTAGATATGTGTAAAATTAACAATCTTAAGTTTAACAGCACAAAGTTTTTTTATACTTAAAAAAGTTTATTGTTAATTTTTTAACAAACTAAACAGTTAATTTTTACGTTATTAAGATATGAACTATTGTGATTATTGTTTGCAACCAAATACTAAAGATATTCATATTAAATATCATAATAGTCAATATGGTTTTCCAATTGATGATGATAATAAATTATTTGGCAGATTAATATTGGAAATTAATCAAGCTGGCTTATCTTGGGAAACAATTTTAAATAAAGAAAATAACTTCAAGTTAGCATATAGTAAATATGATATTGAAACGGTTGCTTCATATACTGATTTTGATATAAAAAAATTGTTATCTAATAAGGGAATTGTTCGAAATAAACTGAAGATAAATGCTGTTATATATAATGCTCAAAAATTATTGGATATAAAAAATGAATATGGTAGTTTTAATAGATGGTTAGATTTAAATCACCCTTTAAAAAAAGATGATTGGGTTAAATTATTTAAAAAGACTTTTAAATTTGTAGGTAGAGAAATTGTTAGTGAGTTTTTAATGAGTATAGGGTATTTACCAGGAGCACACAAAGAAACTTGCCCTGTTTATAAAAAAATAGAAAAGTTAAAACCTAAATGGAAAGAAAAATGAAAAATTTAGTACTAGTATTAGTTTTATTTATGTTAAATACTGTTTGCGCACAAGTTAGTGTTTTGGGTGGGGCAAGTTCCGCATTTCCTTTTGGTACGGGTACACCATATGTAGGTTTACATTTAGGTCTTGAAGTTCCTCGTGATGATGCGGTTTCATTTTATGGAAAATTCACACATCAATTTAGTCAGTCTAAGCCTTATATTAATTTTGACAATAATCCTGATGATGAATTTCAAACTAGAATGAATTATAATATTATAGAGGGTGGTACGAGGTATTATCTTGGTAATGGATTTGATTATGGATTTGCTGCATATGGTGGTTCAACAATTAAATTAATTTTTAATAATGTTAAATCAAATTATGATATGACGCAGTATGCTCCAACTACAGTTTTAAATACTAATGTTAAATCTTCAGTTTTTTCTGTTGCTTTTGGTCTTGGAGGTGGAGTGAAGTATTCTTTTCCAAGATTTGGAACAATATATTGTGATTTAGACTTATTTTATTCACTTATTCAAGTAGAATCTACTCAGGGAGTAATTGCGAATCTTTATAATAACAATCAATGGAGACAATTAGTATTTGGTTGTTCTATAGGGTATCGTAAAGATCTTATTTGGTAACATGAAAAAATGTTTGACAAAGATTTATAAATTAGTTATGTGCGACAATATTTAATTGCAGATAGTGGAGGTTCAAAAACAGATTGGTGTTTTATAGATTTCAATAAGAAAAAAACTTTTTTTACTACAGAAAGTTATCATCCTTCAAATTTTAATGATTTATTCCTTGATGAACAGAAAAAAAAGTGGGAATCCAATAAACATATGTTCGATTCAGAACTTATTTTTTTTGGTGCAGGTTGTTTGAATATTGAAGGGAAAAATCAAGTTGAACACATTTTATTTTCTATAGGTTTTAAAAATATAAAGGTTAAATCTGATTTATTTGGAGCAGGCTTAGCTTTATATGGAAACAAGATTGGTCATATTGCTATATTAGGTACTGGTTCGGTATTTTTTACTTGGAATCAAAATGAAGTTCAAAATATTAAAGGTGGATATGGACATTTGATTGGTGATGAGGGGAGTGGTTTCTATTTTGGAAAATTAGTTTTTGATGCATTTGTTGAAGGTAGTTTAAGTTCTGAACAACTTAAGGTTTTTGAATCAGTTGTAGATGTTTCTTCTATTAAAGGAATGATTGAGAAAAAGAAACATAAGTTTATTCTTGGCGAAATAAGTTTAAAATTGTCAAAGTATTCTTCTTTATTTAAGAATTTTCACACTAAAAATATAGATTTATTCTGTCAAAAGTACGTTGATTCAAATCATGTTCAAAAAATTTCAGTTATAGGTAGTTATGGGTATTACAATCAGGAAATTATAAGAAGTGTTTTTATTGATTTTAATTATAGATTGCATAAAATAGTAAGGAGTCCTATTGAGTTAATTGTTAATGAAATTGTATTTTAATTTAATTTTTCTGAAATTGCATCTTTAAAATTTAAATGGAAGGTCTCTCTATACTTGGCACAGCAATCACACCTTTAATTTCATTTAACCCATTAAGCGGTGTTATGGAAATTCAGGGTAGGTCAATACCCGAAAATGCAGATGATTTCTGGTTCCCTATTTTAAATTGGTTTGAATCTTATTTGATTAAACCAGCAATCAAAACAACTTTTAAAATAAATCTTGAATATTTTGATATTTCTTCTTCAAAGAGAATTTTGTTTTTATTGAATAAATTGACAGAAATTTCAGAGAATGGTTTTGATGTATGTGTAGAATGGATATATAAAAAAGAAAATGAAGAAATGTATGAAGTCGGTAAAGATTTTGATTTCATGGTTAAGGCTCCATTTAAATTTCAAGAATCTGATATTATCAAGACTTAATTGTATTATTTTTGCATAAAAAAAGTGAGATTAGTAAAAGAAATTCCACACGACAGATATAAGATCCAAATTTTTAATTATAATGAAAAATTTATTTTAAAAATTGAATTAGATCAGTTTGAGCAGTCATTTAAGATATCAGAAACTGATGTGAGTGGAATAGGGGATGTTGAAAATATGATAACAAAAGAACTTTTACAGAATACATTAAAAAGGTTTGTTGAAATGAGAACAGACTGGTTTAATAGTTTTAATTTAAAAAAATAGCAGATGAAATATTTAATTTTTATTGGGTTGACTTTATTTTTTTTGCAATCGTGTGGTGATTCTAAAGAAAAGCAAGAGATTGATATAAAAAACACAAAAACGAATGATATAATCAAAGATGATAATAGCCTGAAAATTAGTTTTTACAATCAAGATAGTCTTCAAATTCATTTCACGTATTTTAGAGAGCAGGATTCAATAATTACTAAGAAACAACTTGCTTATCAAAATGAGCTTCAGAGGAAAACTAAAGATTTACAAAATTATATTCTTAAGTATGAAGAGAAAGCTAAGGCTAATCTTTTAAGTCAAAATGAGGCACTTCAAATGCAACAAATTGCTCAGAATAAAGAACAAGCTATTATACAATACCAACAAAATAAAGGAGCTAAATTAGAGCAAGAAGCATATAATAAGATGGAAATTATTGGTAATAAAATAGAGTTTTTTGCTGCAAAATATGCTCAGGAACATAATATTGACTTGTTATTGTCTCATGGAAGGGGTGGTCAGTTTAAGTTTATTAATTCATCAATGGATGTAACAGAAGATTTTATAGATTATTTAAATAAAAATCAAGATAATCTAACTGGTGATATTGAAAATTAATTTCGTATGCAAATTGCTCAACAAAAGTTAAGTGAGAATATAGCAGAGTATGTCTTGTATATGTATCAAATAGAAGATCTTATAAGGGCATATAAATTTGATCTAGATTCTATTATATATAATTATGTTCAGCCTCAACTTCCAGATACTTCTTTTGTTAATAAGTATAGAGAGTGGTACTCAGATTTGATAAATCAGATGAAGAGTCAAAAAATAGAAAAGGTTGGACATTTATTATCATTACAGGATATATTGGTTGAATTATCTTATTTGCATAATACCATGATTGGTATGAAAAACATTAAATATTCTAGTTTATACAGTCAAGCTGTAAATTATATTGATGAATTTAAGACTAAATCTGATTTAAAAGACAAGAACCATATTGAGATTGCTTTTCATGCGATGTATATGAAGTTTTTGCTTAAGATTCAAAAAAAAGAAATCAGCTCAGAGACTGAGAATGCGTTTGATTCGATGAGAATTATGTTGGCTTATTTAAGTAAGTCATATCATAAAATGAAATCTGGTGAAACTGATTTTTTAAAGGGTTAAAAGATTTTTCCAGGATTTAAAATGCCATTTGGATCAAATACTGATTTAATTTCTTTCATTAGTTCTATGTTTTTTTCTGAAAATGCAATTTTCATATAAGGTTTTTGAACAATTCCAATTCCATGTTCACCAGAAATAGTTCCTCCTAATTTTACAACTTTTTTAAACAATGAAGTAATAGCCTTTGGGATATCATTTTCCCACTGCTCTTTCGTTAAATTCTCTTTTAAAATATTTACATGAAGGTTCCCATCACCAGCATGACCATAGCAAACAGATTTGAATCCGTATTTATTTCCAATTTTTTTTATGTATGAAATTAGTTGAGGTAATTTATATCTTGGCACAACAGTATCTTCTTCTTTATATATCGAATGAGCTTTAACTGCTTCGCCAACTGAACGCCTTAATTTCCAAAGTTTATCTTTTTGAGATTTTGATTCAGCAAATAGTATTTCATCTGTTTTAAATTTTTCTAAAACACTCATTATTTTGGTGCATTCGTCCATTAATATCTCTTTGTTGAATCCATCTACTTCAATTAGTAGATGGGCTTTATGTTCTTTTTTTATTTCGATACTATTTTCTCCAATAAATTTTTGTGTTATTAATAGAGCTTCTCTTTCCATAAATTCTAATCCACTAGGAATTATACCTTCTCTAAATATTTCAGCTACTACTTTACATGCTTCTTCAGCATTAAAGAATGGAACAAGCATTAATAAATCATGAGTTGGGTGAGGAATTAATTTTAAAACAATTTTAGTTATTATTGCTAGAGTCCCTTCAGAGCCAGTTATTAATTGTGTTAAGTTATATCCTGTTGCATTTTTTAGAACATTAGCACCAGTCCAAATAATTTCACCTGTAGGTAATACAATTTCAAGATTTAATACATATTCATTTGTTACGCCATATTTAACAGCTTTTGGACCACCTGAATTTTCAGATACATTTCCCCCAATAAAACAACTCCCTTTGCTTGCAGGATCGGGTGGATAAAATAATCCTTTATTTTTCACCTCTTCTTGAAGTACTTCGGTAATTACACCTGGTTCAGTAGTAATTTGATGATTTTTTTCATCTATTTCTAATATTTTATTAAATTTTTCCATTGACATAACAATACCTGAATACAATGGTATAGCTCCTCCACTTAGTCCTGTTCTTGCTCCAGAAGGTGTAACAGGTATCTTGTTCTCATTACAATATTTCATTATTTTGGAGACCTCTTCTGTTGTTTTAGGTTTTAGAACTAAGTCTGGTAATACAGAAATATCCTCTGTTTCATCATGACTATATTTAAATAAATCTTCTTTTTTTATAGAGCACCTATCATCTAAAAGTTTTTTAAAGAATGAAATATGAGTTTCTTCTAAGATGTTTTTCATATTAATATCTTAATTTTCTTTAATCTCGAATTCTGTTCTTCTGTTTTCTTGTCTTCCCTCTGAAGTTTTATTCGATGCAATAGGCATTGATGAGCCATAACCTTTAGCAGTCATTCTATTTGGTGAAATAGATTTTGACTTTAAGTAATTAACAACAGCTTGAGCACGATCTTGTGATAGTGAATTATTTAGTTTTGCTGAGCCTGTATTGTCTGTATGTCCAGATATTTCAATCTTTAATTCAGGAACATCTTTCATAAGTTTAACTAACCTATCTAATTCTGTGTTAGACTCTGGACGTAAATTTGATTTACCAGTATCAAAAAATATGTTTCGTAATGCTATTTTATTTCCTATAGTTATGTTTTTAAGTTCTATAATTTTATTTACTAAATTATCTACACTACCATTAGGTATATCAAAATTTTCAGAGTGAAACAAATAACCTTCTGCTTTGACTGCAATACCATAGTTTTTACCTGATGGTAATGTAATAATGAATTTTCCTGTTGAGCTATTTGTTGTAAATGTTTCGATTAGTTTTCCAGTTGTATTATCTGTAATCTCAATTGAAGATTGAACAGGTAATTTTGTCATGGCATCTTTCGTAAGACCTTTAAATACTGTAAATGATTTTTTGTTGATAGTAACTGTTGACTCAATGGAGTTATCTTTTATGGGGCTAAGAGTAGAAGCTAATAAGTAATTTTCAGCTATTGTAACAGGAGTCTTTTCAGGTCCCCAAAAAGTAACTTTATAAATATCATATCCACCTAAACCTCCTTTTCTATTGGAAGCTATATATGCAAATTTGCTATTTGCTGTTTCAGAGAAAAAGAAATCATCATAGGGTGTATTAATAGGATACCCCATGTTTATAGGTTTTGACCAAGAACCTTGCGCTCTTTCAGATATGAAAATGTCATAACCTCCATATGAATCACCACCTTCCGAAGCAATATACATTTTGGATCCATCTAATGTAATGTATATTGGACCTTCATTAAACTTTGAGTTCACTGTTGAAATCATTTGGGCTGCCATATAGTTTTCTTTAATTTTACTTTGCATACTACTATACATTACTTCGAATCCATTTGATCTATTTTCATTATCTCTATTAAAATATATACTCCATCCATCATCACTATATGCAGCGTAAACTTCATTTGCTCGTTTAGATGATATTTGAAACGGAAGTTTTTTAGGATTTGTCCAACTTGCTCCTACTAATGTAGTTTCGTAAATATCAAATTGCCCTTCATCTTCTCTATGAAACAACAACTTTGTACCATCATAACTAATGTTATTGGAGACATCATCAGACTCTGTATTTACACCTCCTTGCAGTTGTTTTGGTGAATTCCATTTACGATTAATATTTGTTGAATAATAAATGTCTTTGTCATAGCTTCCTGTAATATTTGTATCGTGATTATTAGGTCTGTCAGATGTGAAAATTAATTCTCCTCCATCTGTAGATATAGAAGGTGCATAATCGTTTTGAGGACTATTCAACTCAATGACATTATCAATCCAAGCTCTTATTGGATTTTGAAGCGCACCTCTAGCTAATTTACATTCTTTTTTATGCATACTTACAAACTTTTTAAAATTATCTGCTTTTCTATAATTATCTTCAAAAGTTTCAAAAGCTTTTATCGCGTCACTAAATTTATTGTCTAATTGTAGTGCTCTTCCAAAATAATATTGCATAAATGGATTACAATTTGGATCAAGTTTTTCTGCTTTATATAAATAACTAATTCCTTTATGTCTATATGTCGAATTAATATAACACACTCCAATCTTGAAGTTATTTAATGCATTGTTATTATTGAATTCTTGTGCTTTTAAATATTCATTTAGCGCTAATTCATAATTAAGACCAGGATTTTTCACTTGAAATATTGCTTCATTAGCTATTTTGAAAAATTCATCACCATTTTTAATTGCTTTAATAGCTTGCTTTAAACCTTCTTTATCGTTTTTGAAATTTGAATTTTTGAAATCTATATTTTGTGAATAGACCAAAGAAAATAAGAGTAGATTTAGATTAATTAATAGATATTTAGTCATCATTGTTTTTTTAGTTTGAACAGTTTCCAGAAAAATAGTTTTTACCAGTTTCAGAGCCTAATTCTCTTGCTTTTTTCCAATCATCACAAGCTCCGTTTAAATCGCGAAGCATTTCTTTTGCCATACCTCGATTAACATATGCTGCAGCATTTTCTGTGTCCATTTTTATAGCTTTATTAGCTAATTCTAATGCTTTTTCATAATCTTTTTTTATAAAATAAATTCCAGATAAATTAGATGCTGAAGGTGAATAATTTACTTCTATATTAAGTGCTTTATTGAAATCTTTAATCGCATCATCAAGCCTCCCTTCATTTTTTTGAAGGACTCCACGGTTATTGTATGCTAAATGGAAATTAGCATCGATAGAAATTGCTCTATTGAAAGCGGCTAATGCCCCATTATAGTCATTCATCTTTGACTTTGTTGTGCCAATATTATTTAGTACAAAAGCTAAATTTGGATTTTTTCTAATTGCTATTTCATAGTTAGAAATAGCCTTATCGTATTCACCTTTCATTCTATACGAAGAACCTAAATCATTATATGCATTAACTAGTTCATTTTCAAGTTCAATTGTTTTTGAGAAATAATAAATTGCTCCATCATAATCTTTTTGTATAAAACGAAGTGTACCATAATTATAATATGATTTGTAATTTGTATTATCTAGCTCTATAGCTCTTTCATAATCTTCTTCTGATTTCAAATAGTTATTTAGCTTTTGGTATGCTCTAGCTCTTTGAAAAAATGCACTTGAATGTTTTGGTTTTAATGCAATTAATTTATCCATTGTTTTAATTGCATCGTTATAGTTTTGGTTTTCATTTTCTGCTACTCCTTTATTGTAATATGCCGCTATAAAATTAGAATCAAGTTTAATGGATTTTTTAAATTCTTCAATAGCCTTAAGGTATTTTTTTTCTGAATATAATTTAATACCAAGGTTATAAGCCTCTTTACTTTTTGCAATGTTTTCATTCTTAATATTTAATGCTGTAATAGAATCTCGATAAGCTTTTTCTTTATCAGTTAATTCCTCTATTTGAGAAAAAGAAGGAAAGTTTAATAAACAGAAAATTGAAAGTAAGAAATGCAACTTCATATATTTTGGAATTTTTATTTTTAAAGTATTTAGTCTCAATCTTTAAAAATACTAAAATTGTTAATTTAGTATTCTTAATAAGAAAGTTTATGTCAAAAGAAGTATATATAGTTGATGGTATTAGAACTCCGATTGGAAATTTTGGTGGTTCTTTAGGTTCAGTCAGAACAGATGACTTGGGTGCGATTGTAATAAAAGAATTATTATCTAGAAATTCTTCTATAAATCCATTAGCAATAGAAGATGTTATTTTTGGTTGTGCTAATCAAGCTGGAGAAGATAATCGAAATGTAGCTCGAATGTCGGGACTGTTGGCTGGTCTTCCTTGGCAAGTAGGAGGGGAGACAGTAAATAGATTATGTGCTTCAGGTATGGCTTCTACAATTAATGCTTCTCGAGCGATTAAGGATGGAGCAGGCGATATATATATATCAGGAGGTGTTGAGAATATGACAAGAGGACCTTGGGTCATTTCAAAAGTTTCTAAGCCTTACGGTAGAGATGCTGAGATGTTTGATTCTTCATTTGGTTGGCGATTTATTAATCCAAAAATGCAAGAATTATACGGAACAGATGGAATGGGCATGACTGCTGAGAATTTGGTTGAAAAATATGGGATTGAACGTAGAGATCAAGATAATTTTAGTTTTTGGTCTCAGCAGAAGGCAAAAAAGGCAATAGAATCAGGTCGTTTTTCTCAAGAAATTGTTCCGGTATTAATCCCTCAAAAAAAAGGAGAGCCTATTCTTTTTGAGAAAGATGAATTTATTCGTCCAAATACTACTATTGATATTTTAGGTAGTTTAAGACCAGCTTTTAAGAAAGATGGTTCGGTAACTGCTGGTAACTCATCTGGATTAAATGATGGAGCTGCTGCATTACTAATAGCATCTAATAGAGCAATTAATGAACATAAATTAAAGCCGTTGGTTAGAATTGTAGGTTCTGCAGTTGCAGGTGTTGAGCCTCGCATTATGGGCATAGGCCCTGTTTATGCTTCACAAAAAGTATTAGAAAGAACAGGTTTGACTTTAGATCAGATGGATATTTTAGAATTAAATGAAGCATTTGCTGCTCAAGTTCTTGCTTGTACAAGAGAAATGGGAATAGATGATAATGACCCCCGTATTAATCCAAATGGGGGTGCTATTGCGTTAGGTCATCCGCTTGGTGTAACTGGTGCAAGAATTCTACTTTCAGCTGCCCTTGAATTGCAAAAGAAGAAAAAGAGATACGCCTTAGTAACAATGTGTATTGGTGTAGGTCAAGGATATGCTACAATTCTAGAGCGTCAGTAAATTCATTTTAGATGAAAAAAAAACAAATATTCTATTTATTAAGCTCTTTAGTTTTACTTCTTATATTTTTGATGATTTCTTGTAAAAAGAAAAAAGCAGTTTGGTATACGGATTGGAGTTCACCTTTAATTAATGATACTTTAACGTTAAATCATTTAGCTAATGATTCAACGTTAAGTGAAGTAGGAGGTTTTTATGAGTTAAATTTAGACCGTAAATTAATTGATCTAGATTTAGCTGAATTAATTGAAATTCGAGATACTATAATTTCTGAAGAGTTTAACTCAAATATTACAATTAATTTATCACCTGGATTTAGTTTTGTCAATTCAATTGAAGAGTATAGTTTAGACATAGAAGATGTACAGTTAAAAACAGTAGTTTTAAAAAATGCTTATTTAGATGTTAAGGTTGTTAATCCTCTAGGTACAATTACAATTTTTAATATTACTTTACCTGGTATTACGAAAAATGGTGTAACATTTTCAAATCAATATTTTGCTCCTAGCGGTACAAATTTAAATCCTGGAATCGTAGAAGAGACAATAAATCTTTCTGGTTATCAAATTGATTTGACAGGTATTTCTGGCGGTGAATTTAATAAGTTACAATCTCAAATTACTGTTTCTACTGACCCTACAGGTCCTTCAGTTTCAATGTCTCCAAATCAAATAACTAAGGCAGATGTAGCATTTAGAGATATTAAAATTGATTATGCTCGTGGTTATTTTGGTAACAAATCATTTTCTGATACTATTCTTTTTGATGTTCCAGTACTTAACAATATTTCATCAGGTTTAGTTGACTTGCCAAATACGTCTATTGGATTTGAAATAGAGAATGGTATTAAAGTAAGTGCTGAAGGTACATTAACAAATATCAGTAATGAGAACACTAGTGGTAATACTGTTAATTTATTAAATGATCAAATTGGTACATCTTTTAATATTAATCCTGCAACTGGTAATTGGAACACGATTAATCCTAGTTTAAAAACGATTCTTTTTAATAGCTCTAATTCGAATATTGAATCATATTTAGAGAATTTAGGATTTAAACATGAATTAGGTTATAATTTTCAATTAAATCCATGGGGAAATGTTACAGGTGGTTGGGATGAATTGTTTCCTGATAGTAAAATATCTGTTTCTTTAAATGCAGATATGCCATTGATGATAGGTGTTGATCAATTGATTTTAAGAGATACATTTGATATAAATTTTAATCAGGATGGAAATGTTTTTATTGTTAATTCTGGAGAACTCTTAGTTGAAACTAGTAACTCTTTTCCTTATTCAGCGGCCATAAAATTATTTTTTTTAGATGAATCAGGTAATATTTTACATCAAGTAAATGGGACAAGTGAAATAGAGTCTGCTCAATTTGGATTATTCGATTTACAAGCAGGATTAATGGTGTCAGATTCAGAACTACGATTTATATTAGGTCAAGCAATCTTAAATGATATTAATTTGATTAAGTACTTAATTGTTGAACCAGAATTTAATACACTTAATCCTTCAACTAATATAGTGGAGCCAATGGGAATTCCTTTAGGAGCTTTTTTTGCAATTAAGGTTAAAACTAAATTAACTACAGAAAATACATTGTAAAATATGAGGTTAATTTTAAAAATATTGATCGTTTTTTTATTTTTTCAATCCCATGTGTTTGGACAGATTATTCCTTTGGCATATGATACATTATCCTTAGAAAATGAAATATTTATTGAAACTGGGATTGATTTTGCTAGTACTGCAATTCAAAGAGATTTAAGTAGTAAGTTTTTCTATGGTGGTGGATACATAGATAATCAAACTATAGATAATTCTTATAATCGTCATGTTGATATCAATACATCAGGTACTTATGGAGGTTTCAATTTGGAATATAGAAATTATAAAAAGAAATTATTAAAGAACAAAGATTGGGGTTATTTAATTAGAGTAGGAACAGATTTTTTTGGGGGAGCTACTTATTCTCAAGATTTTTTCGGATTCATGTTTTATGGTAATGATAAATATAAAGGAGAGACAATTGATTTTTCAGGTTTGAATTGTAATTTTATGAGTTATCAAAAGTTAGGTTTTGGAATGGCAGATGTAAAGTCTAAATCTTCTGTTTCTATTAATCTTTATAACATTAATAGTCGATTTAATGCAAATTTTCGAACAGGGGAAATTACTCAAGATATAAATGGTGATCAAATTGAATTTGTTTTAGATGGAGATATTGAATTAAGGGATAGCGAAAAGTTTAATCAGGGTATAGGTTTAGGCTTTGACTTTGATTTTAAATTACCTATTTCTTTGTTTAATAAGGAAATATCATATATTCAATTTCAAGCTAGAAATGTTGGTTTTGGTTATATGTATCAAAAACAAAAAATTTTTTCTGTAGATACTACTATTTCATTTGATGGATTTGAATTTGATCAGTTATTAGGAGATAATTCTATTTTTTCAGATTCTTTGAGTGTTTTAGATTCAATTGGTATTTCTTCAAAAGAGAAAAATAGAGCTATTTTATTGCCTGGTTATTTACAGATAAGTAAGATTGTAAATAATAATACAAAAAAGAAATTACAATCATTTTTTGGGATTAGATTTTATCCATCATTAATTTTTAATCCTTATTTATTTTATGGTTTACATTATACTCCATCTAAGTTTATTGGCTTTGGCTTAAATGTTGGTTATGGTGGTTTCGCAAAATTTAGAAGTGGTATTTATACTAATATTAATTTAGGTAATTATTCTTTAGGATTAGCTTCGGAAAATATATTAGGTTTTTTTACAAGAAGATCTAGTGGTCAATCATTATTTATTAGGTTAAGATGCGTTATTTAGTTATAGTTATTATATGTTTAATTTTTAATTCAATTTGTCTTGGACAGATTTCTTTTTTTAATTTTTATACTAATAATGGAGCTGATTTTGGACAAGGAATTATTCAATTAGAGGATAGCAGCTATGTTTTGACTGGTTCTTCGAGTAGTTTTGGTAATGGACCATCTCAAGCATTTCTTATGCAGATAGATAGTATGGGTAATTATTTGTGGTCGAAGAGTTATGGTGGTGTAGAATCTGAATCAGGTAGACGTGTGCTATATAAGAAAGATTTTGGTTATTTTATTTGTGGATATTCAAACTCTAATTTATTAGGAGATTTTGACTTTTATTTAGCTAAAGTAGACACTTTAATGAATCTTGAATGGGATAATACATATGGAGGTGATGGTTGGGAGAGGATTAATGATGCGGTATTAACTAGTGATACCGGAACGTTATTAGTAGGAGAAACAAGTTCTAATATAACTAACAATCTAGATATTTATATTGTTCGAACTAACAAGTTTGGTGATACTCTTTGGACTAAGACAATAGGAGGTAGTGGTGATGATAAAGCTAATTGTATTACTAGTTATGATGATTCTACCTATTTTATTGGTGGTCAATATTATTTAGAAGATTCTCTACAAGTAAAAGGCTATATGATGTATTTAAAGGATGATGGTACAATTATATGGCAAGAAACTATTCCAACTGCTAATGAACATTGGGTCAATGATATAGTTATTGATAATAGTAATTCATCTAAAGTTGTTGGTGTAGGTGGTGGGAGAAAAAGTTCTAATGATATAGAACCATATTATTTTATTTATGATGATGCTCCAAATCAGTCTTTTATTGGTGATTATCATGAATCGAAACCAGGTGATGAATATTATACTGAAATAACTAGTTTTGGAAGCAACGGAGACTATTATATCTCATATGTTGATAATACTGGTACAGGTTATCCTTATGGAGAGGATATTCAAATTCATAGACGTCAATCAAATTGGGTATATGTTCCCCCTGGTTGTCCTTTATCACATCCTTATCCTGATTATGTTGGAGATATAATTAGCACTTCTGACGGTGGTGCAATTGTTGTAGGTTATACAACTGGTGTAATATCAGGTGGGAATGAAATTATGATTGCTAAAATTGGACCAAGTAGTTTATATCCTGATAATATCAATGATTATACCATTAATAATGTTGTGATTTTAGAGAATATTGATTTATCTAATTTGGTTACTTTATATCCTAATCCTAGTTCTGGAGAAGTCAATTTGGTTTCTGAAACTAATATGTATGAAAAATTTAGAATTTTAAGTTCTAAAGGTAATATTGTTGAATCAGGTATTTTTAATCAAAATTTGAAACTTGATTTTTCTCTAGAAGAGATTGGCATTTATTTTATTGAATTAATTGGAAGTAAAGTTATTCCAGTTAGAATAAAATTAGTTATTAATTAGACTACCATTCAAAAGCACTCTCGGTAAACCAATTTTTCTGAACTCTTAATACTTGTTCTATAATATCTCTAACACAATTCCTACCTCCTTTGAAAGGAGATTGATAGTGGCTTACTTCTTTAATTTCAGTAGCAGCATCTTGCGGACAAGCAGATAACCCAACAACTTGCATTACCTTATAGTCAGGAATGTCATCGCCCATATAGACTACATTTTTATCGTTAATATTATATTTTGATTTAATGTCATTGTATACTTTAAGCTTATTATATGATTTCATGAATATTTCAGTCACACCAAGGTTAGACAATGTGCTTTCTACTTGTTTTGAATTACCTCCGGTAATAATAAAGACTCTATACCCCATTTTAGAGGCATATTGGATTGCATAACCATCTTTTGAATTAAAGGTTCTTACCATCTCATTTTTTAATAGAGAAATGCTTCCATCTGTTAAAACACCATCAACATCAAATATGAATGTTGTAATATCATTTAATCTTTTTTTATAACTTTTCATTGTAAGTGTCTTTTATACTTTTACTAAGTAGCATATATATTTCTTTAGAATTTCCTTTTAGGATTTCTATGTGTTGTTTGATTATATTATTATCTCCTCTTCTTGCAGGACCTGTTTGAGATTTAAAAGCAGATTCTATATTAATTTTATTAAATGTTTCCTCTAAAAGTGGCATAAGGTCTTTAAAATTAATTGAATTAGTTTTTGCATAATTTTGTGCTTGATAAATAATATGATTTGTAAAATTATTAACAAATACAGCAGCTAAATGAATTTTTTTTCTTTGTATCGAATCTATAATTTTCACATTATTCGAGATTTTTAAAGTAAGATTATATAGTTGTTTTTGTAATAGATTGTTTGTTGACTCGATGAAAAAAGGAACTTTATTTAGTTTGATTTTTATATTTTTTGAAAACGTCTGTAGTGGGTATATAACACCAATTTTTTCACGATAAGGTAAAGATTGAATTTCAACTGAGCCAGATGTATATGCAATAGGACAGGATGAATCGATAGATTTACAAATATTTGATATAGCATCATCTGGTGTACAAATAATTACTAATTGATTTTTAGGTAAATCTTTTATCGATTTAGAATGAATAGCATTTACTTTTTTGCATAGAGAGTGAACATCGATTGTATTCCTTCCAAAAATATGAGTAACCTTAATTCCAATTTTCACAAAGTTTGTAGATAAATGCCAAGCAACATTACCGCTACCAATAATTGAAATTTTTTCAATTGAATTTTTCACAATAAGATTTATTTATTATCTAATCGACAATCCGCCAAGTACCTGATTCTATTAAACTCTTTGCTTTTTTATATTTTATCTCTTTTGTTTCTTGTCCATTCGAAATTTTGACAATTTGATTTCGGTTTATTTTTGGAGCAGCAAAAACTGGTTGGTTCTTTTCTTGTCTTTGACTTGCAGAATTTCTTATTGCTTCTTGATAACCTTCTCTGCTGCCTAGTTGATTCTCTTGTTTGTTTTCTCGAGCTTTTTCGTAGTTACTTTGATTTGCTATAGATTTATTTGTCGTTTGAATTTCTTGTGATGTAGGAATATCTAATTTCATTAATAATTCCATTGTTTCTGAATTTAATCGAATTAACATTTTTTTGAATAATTCAAAAGATTCAAGTTTATATACTAATAGAGGATCTTTTTGTTCATATTGTGCATTACTAACTGCTGATCTTAAATCATCCATTTCACGAAGGTGTTCTTTCCATTCGTTATCAATCATACTTAGAATAATGTTTTTCTCAAACATATTTGTAATATTACTACCCTCACTTTCATATGCTTCTTGAAGATTGACCACAAGTTGCATTTCTCTACGACCATCTGTTAATGGAAATACAATGTTTTTATATTTTTCTGACATTGTCTCATAAACATGTTTTATTTGAGGTATTGCGGCTGTAGTAATCTTTTTATTTTTTCTTTCGTATTGATTTTTTAATTGGGAATAAACAATATCGATAATTGTATTTTCATCCTTTGATTCATATTCTTCTTCACTAATAGGAGATTGAACACCTACCATTCTTAACAATTCTTCTTCAAAAGATTTAAATTGAGTCTTATCATATCCTAGAGTAATTTCTTCACTTACATCGTAGAACATATTATCAATATCTATATCTAGTCGTTCTCCAAAAAGAGCATTTTTACGCTTTTTGTAAATTGCCTTTCGTTGTGCATTCATTACATCATCATATTCTAATAATCTTTTACGAATACCAAAATTATTTTCTTCTACTTTCTTCTGAGCACGTTCAATAGATTTAGAAACCATACTATGAGTAATTACTTCACCCTCTTTTAAACCAAGTCTATCCATTAATTTGGCAATTCTTTCGGATCCAAATTTTCTCATTAAATCATCTTCTAGGGAAACAAAAAACTGAGATGACCCAGGGTCTCCTTGACGGCCAGAACGTCCTCTTAATTGTCTGTCTACACGACGGGAATCATGACGTTCTGTCGCAATAATTGCTAATCCACCTGCTTCTTTAACTCCAGGTCCAAGTTTAATATCTGTCCCTCTACCAGCCATATTTGTTGCAATAGTTACTGCACCGGCGAGACCTGCATTAGCAACAATTTCTGCTTCTTTTTGGTGTAATTTAGCATTTAATATTTGATGTTTAATACCCTTCATTTTAAGCATCCTACCCAGTACTTCTGATATTTCAACAGTTGTTGTTCCAACAAGAACTGGACGTTTTTCGAGAACTAATTTTTCTATTTCTTGGATTACAGCATTGAATTTTTCTCGAGCAGTTTTAAATACAAAATCGTTTCTATCGTCACGTTGTATAGGTTTATTTGTTGGTATAACAACAACATCTAGTTTATAAATATCCCAGAATTCTTTGGCTTCAGTTTCTGCTGTACCTGTCATTCCAGATAATTTATGATACATTCTAAAATAATTTTGTAATGTGATAGACGCATAGGTTTGGGTCGCTGCTTCCACTTTTACATCTTCTTTCGCTTCAATTGCTTGATGAAGTCCATCAGAATAACGTCTACCTTCCATTATACGTCCGGTTTGTTCATCAACAATTTTAACTTTTCCTTCTAGGATAACATATTCAACTTCTTTTTCGAATAATGTATATGCTTTTAATAATTGATTTATTGAATGAATACGTTCAGATTTAATACTATAATCTCTAATTAAAGCATCTTTTTTTTCTAAAAATGCTGATGATTCAAGTTCTAATTTTTCAAGTTGAGCTATTTCGGAACCAATATCTGGCATGATAAAGAATTCTTTATCATCAGTGCCTGATATTAAATCAATTCCCTTGTCAGTTAATTCAATTGTATTATTTTTTTCATCAATAACAAAGAATAATTCAACATCAATTTTCTTCATATGCTTACCTTGTTCTTGCATATAAAAATTTTCAGTCTTTTGAAGATGAGCTTTTATCCCTGGCTCAGATAAGTATTTTATTAATGCTTTATTTTTAGGTAAACCACGGAACGCTCTCAATAGAGCCTTTCCGCCATCTTCTAACATTTGTTTTGCCTGTTTTGCATCAGTAATTTCATTATTAATTACTGTAAGAAGTTTCTTTGCTTCTGATATACATTGTGTGACATATTTTTTTTGTGCTGCAACAATTTTTTCTACCCGTGGTTTTAGTTGATGATATTCGTGTTCATCTCCTCGTGGTGTAGGGCCAGAGATTATTAATGGTGTTCTCGCATCGTCAATTAATACAGAATCAACTTCATCAATAATTGCAAAGTGATGTTTTTGTTGAACAAGGTCATTTGGATTTCCTGCCATATTATCTCGTAGATAATCAAAACCAAATTCGTTATTTGTTCCAAAAGTAATATCACTTAAATATGCTTTTTTTCGTTCTGTTGAATTTGGTTTGTGTTTATCAATACAATCTACTGATAATCCGTGGAATTGATACATTGGTCCCATCCATTCGGAATCACGTTTAGCTAAATAATCATTTACTGTGACAACATGTACACCCTTCCCTGATAATGCATTTAGATATACTGGTAGAGTGGCTACTAATGTTTTTCCCTCACCAGTTTGCATTTCAGCAATATTTCCTTTGTGTAGAACACTGCCTCCCATTAATTGAACATCATAGTGAACCATATTCCAGGAGACTTCTGCCCCTGCAGCAGTCCAAGTATTGGACCAAATAGCTTTATCTCCATTAATTATAATTCCATCTTTAGAATTTGCTAATTCTTTATCGAAATCCTGAGCATCTACAATTAATTCACCTTTTTCATTCCAACGTCTAGCAGTTTCCTTAATAACTGCAAATGCTTCGGGTCTTATCTCTTCTAGAATTTCTTCAATTTTATCATCAATTTTTCGACTCATTTTATCTATTGATTCGAAAAGAGACTCTTTGTCTTGAATTGAGATAGATGTACTTTTTGTTTTTTCTTGAAGCTCAGTTAATTCATCTTCTAGCTCTGAAATACCATCTTTAATTTTAGATTTGAAATATATTGTTTTAGCTCTTAATTCATCGTCAGATATATTTTCAAATGAAGTTTGAAACTCATTTGTTTTATCTATAGAAGGTTGATACTCTTTTCTGTCTTTATTAGACTTGCTTCCAAATAGTTTTTGAAAAAAATTAATTGCCATTATTCCTATACTAAATTACGTGCTTGTAAAATTAATAAATTCTATTTCCTAAGAAAGATTAATAGAGTTAATTATATAAGTAAGATATATTATTTTTTGATTTTAAGATTTATATTATTCTTTAATAATAAAATACGTAAATATAGTTTTATAAATCTTCCTTAGATTGGACTATTCCCATTATCTTTGTTATATGCACGAAATGATTTTAATATTAGATTTTGGTTCTCAATATACTCAGTTAATTGCAAGAAGAGTTAGAGAATTAAATATATATTGTGAAATTCACCCATGGGATAAATGTCCTCAATTAAATAAAAGTGTTAAAGGTGTAATTTTATCAGGAAGTCCATTTTCTGTGAGAGATAATGATTCTCCTAAACCTAATTTATTGAGTATTAAAGGAAGTTTTCCCTTGTTGGGAGTCTGTTTTGGAGCACAGTATATGGCTAATAGCTTTGGGGGAGAAGTTTCGTCTTCAAATACTAGAGAGTATGGTCGAGCTAACCTTGATTTTGTTGATCAATCGAATATTTTAATGAAGGATATATCCAATAACTCTCAAGTTTGGATGTCTCATGGAGATACTATTAAAAGTATTCCCGATACTTTTAAAGTAATAGCAAGTACTAAGGATGTTAAATATGCAGGTTATCAAATAAAAGGAGAACAAACTTTTGGAATACAGTTTCATCCCGAAGTTTATCATTCTTTAGAGGGTTCAATTTTGTTAAAGAACTTCTTAATTGATATTTGTAAATGTTCTCAAGATTGGACTCCAAATGCTTTTATTGATGAAACAGTCCAAGAAATTAAAGATACTATAGGTGATGATAAAGTAATTTTAGGTCTTTCTGGTGGTGTAGATTCTTCCGTTGCAGCTGTTTTACTTCATAAAGCAATAGGAAAAAACCTACATTGTATATTCGTTGATAATGGACTTTTAAGAAAAAATGAATTTTCTTCTGTATTAGATTCATATAGAGGTATGGGATTAAATGTTAAAGGTGTAAAAGCAGCTGATAAGTTTTATGCTGAACTCAAAGGAATTTCCGATCCTGAATCCAAAAGAAAAGCAATTGGGAAAGTATTTGTTGATGTTTTTGATCAAGAATCTAAGTTAGTTGAAAATGCGAAATGGCTTGGTCAAGGTACTATTTATCCTGATGTAATAGAATCGGTTTCTGCTACTGGTGGTCCTAGTGCAACAATTAAATCTCATCATAATGTCGGAGGATTACCAGATTACATGAAGCTTAAAGTTATTGAACCTTTACGTTTATTATTTAAAGATGAAGTCAGAAGGATAGGTGATTCCTTAGAAATTGATTGGAAAATTTTAGGGAGACATCCTTTTCCTGGCCCAGGTCTAGGTATACGTATATTAGGATCTGTTACAGCTGAAAAAGTTGCCATTCTTCAAGAAGTTGATCATATTTTTATTTCTGCATTAAAAGAAGATGGTTTATATGATGATGTTTGGCAGGCTGGAGCAATTTTTCTGCCAATTCAATCAGTTGGTGTTATGGGAGACGAAAGAACGTATGAGAATGCCGTTGCTTTAAGGGCGGTAACATCAACTGACGGAATGACTGCTGATTGGTGTCATTTACCTTATGATTTTTTATCAAAAGTATCTAATAAGATTATTAACCAGGTAAAAGGTGTAAATAGGGTTACTTATGATATTAGTTCTAAACCTCCCGCAACTATTGAATGGGAATAATATATCTTGGCACAAGGATTGTAAAATCAATTCCGTAATTTTACCTTATGCGTAATATCTTTATTTTAATTTTAATAATAAGTATTCCACTTTTTTCTTTCTGTCAACATGAAAATGCTGAAATTGTGAAAAAAAATGAATTGTTTTATTATAAACATAAGGTTGTTTCTGGTAATACATTTTATTCAATTCAGAAACAATATGATGTTTCTTCTAATTTGATTCTAAATGAAAATTTATCCTCAATAGATGATAGTTTAAAGATTGGTCAATTTGTTATGATACCTGTTATTACAATAGACTATATAGTTCAAGAAAAAGAGACTATTTATGGTCTTTCTCGAAAATTCCGCATTTCTCAAAATCAATTAATTGAATTAAACCCTAAAATTTTAGAGGGATTAAAAAAAGGGGCTAAAATTCAGGTTCCAAAAAATATTTTTTTTGAAAACGCAAATACATCTGATAAAGAATTAGAAACTCCCAATCCATTTGTGACAAATCGAATTAATGAAGATTCCGTGGATAACTATATTAGAAATCAGTTTAGCGATTCTACTATTCAACATACTGTTATGTCTCACGAAACACTTTATAGTATTTCTAAAAGATATATGATGCCAATAAAAGATTTAATAGATGTTAATAATCTTTCTACATCAGTATTATCAGAAGGTCAAGTTTTGATAATCAATGTCAAATCGGAGAATTTAGAGAAAGTAGATTTTGGTGTTATTAATGAGCAACCTTTTGTTAAAAATGATACTCTTTTTGTTTTTGATGTTAAAGACGAGTATAATATAGCTATTCTTTTACCTTTTCAATTAGATTCTACCTCTAATTATTCTAAATATTTATCAACGCTATCAGCACATTTTTATATGGGAGCTAGAATGGCTCTTGATTCTCTTGATTCTCAAGGTTTGAATGCAAAAGTTTATTTTTTTGATACAAATAAAGATTCTACATCAGTTGTAAATATTTTAAAAGATGATATTTTTTCTAGTATGGATTTAGTTATTGGTCCTTTTAATCCGAATAATATAGAATTAGTATCTAAGTATTGTAAAGAAAATAATATTAGAATGGTTTTGCCTATTTTATCAGATCAAAGTTTATTAAAAGATAATGAATTTGTTTATGCTAGTGTTGCATCTAATAATACATTAATGAAACAGTTAGCATTATATATGTTGAATAATTATGGCGATGATAATATAATTTTGATTAAGCCTAATGACGTTAATAGTTTACCGCTTTATGAAGATTTTCGTAAAACATTTTTATCAAGCGATTCTTTGGAAGAAAACCATTATAATTTAATTGAAACTAAAATAGATGGTTTTAATACTTATATAAAGCGAGGTGTTAAAACAAGGTTTATACTACCTACTCTAGATCGTGGTGATGCAAAGGATTTTATGGTCAACTTAAATCGTTCTGCTTTTCGGTCTAAAACGAGTGATTTATTTGTGTATGGTACAAAAGAATGGCTCGAATTTACTGAGATTAATGATGTTTATAAGAACAAATATAATTTTCATTTTGTTAGTTCTAATATGGATAATTATTATTCTAACTTAGCTATTAATTTGAATAAGTCATTTAGATCAATATACAAAACAGATATGTCTAGATTAGCAATGCAAGCATATGATGTAGTCTTATATTATTGTTCTTATTTTTTTCTTGATAGAAAGCAACAAGAATTGTTAAGGAATGATTTTAAAATGAAGCAAGTAACATTGGGAGGTGGTTATGAAAACTCCAAAATTTTCTTAATTGAACAAGAAGATTTTGAATTGGTTAAATCAGCTGAATACCATTAGCTTAATATATTCAATTTGTTTGGCAACCTTTTACTTTAAATTTCGTTATTTTAGTATATTAACAACTATTACTTATGAAATTTTTTTTACCTCTTTTTTTAGTTTTTATTTTTACTGGATTTTTCTCAAATTTTTCTCTTTCTTCTAGATCTATTATTTATGAAGATTCTATTCAAAAAAGATCGACAGATATTTTAAAGAAAGTTTTACCTGATAATAATGTTTCATATAGATTTTTTTCAAATAGATTATTAGTTCCTGAACGTATACAGGCTTGGGAAAATCGTTTTAAAATATCTTATAATGAGCTAATTAAAATAGAGTTTGATATAGATCATCAGACTGTATATATAGTATTATCTGAGAATCATCAATTAGAAACTTTAGATTCTATTTTGGGAAGGTTTGGAGTCAATAATTATACTGTTCAAATTAAGTAGATTATGAAAATATTTTTTCTTTTTTTCTTCACTTTATTTGTTGTGTTAAAATCATTTTCGCAGTGTAATACAAATACAACTATTTGTACACCAGGAGTTGCGGGCCCATTTAATTTTATTCCTGCTTCGCCTAACCCTTCTTCATGTCTTGATTTTTTTAATGGAGCAGCTGCTCCTAATTATGCTTACATTATTTTATATATAACAGTAGGAGGTAATTTGAATTTACTTATTGAAGGAGATCAACCTAATGGATTTTTAGATGTTGCTATATTTGATATAACTACAGCTATTGATCCTTGTGCATCACTTGGAATTCCAACAGAGATAGGTTGTAATTATGCTGATAATATGAATGGCTGTAATGAGTTTGGCTCAAATTTTCCATGCACATCTGAAGTTCCTTCACCTGTTGTAAATGCTGGGGATGTACTCATGATATTAGTAGAGGATTGGAGCGATGTTCAAACCACTTTTACTTTGGAGTTAAGTAATGCTCCAGGTAGTGCTCAAACAGGTCCTCCAGATCCAACAATTACTCCTGTTGCTAATGTATGTGTAACCGATGTACCTTTTCAATTAATTGCCGCTGATGGTGGTGGAACTTGGAGTGGTACGGGGGTTAGTGCAACAGGACTTTTTGATCCATCAATTTCTGGACCAGGTACTTTTACTATAGATTATAACATTGGTGTATCACCATGTGATGCTATGGATCAAACTGTAATAACAGTTCTTGATATTTCAGCAAATGCAGGTTTTCCTAATAGAATTTGTTTAGGCTCTAATTTTTTAATTGGTGCTGATCCAGTTTTTAATGTTGAAGGTGCTACTTACTCTTGGGATAATGGTGCCGGAGCTGGTACTATAGATTTAACAGGTGCTATTCAAGATAACGGTCAAGTTTCTGTTAGTCCGATAGTAAGTACTAATTACGAAGTAACAGTTGATAATGGTGGTTGTATTGCTACAGATCAAGTTCTTGTTCAAGTTGATCAACCGCCAACTGCATTAAATCCGAACACTATAAATGTTCAATGTTTTGCAGATATTCCTCCACCTAATCCAGATGTTGTAACAACAGAAGCAGATGATTATACAGCTTCTCCAGTCGTTACTTGGCAAGGTGATATTTCTGATGGTTTATCATGTCCTGAAACTATTTCTCGAACATATAGGGTTACTGACGAGTGTGCTAATCACATAGATGTAGTTCAGACAATAATAATTAATGATGATATATCTCCAGTTTTTGACCCTATTCCTGCTGATACTTCTGTGGAATGTATAGAAGATTTGCCTGTTTTAATGTTAGGCTATACGGATAATTGTGATGGTTTAGGTTCGGTTCTAGGAATAGATGTATCTGATGGAGGTAGTTGTCCAGAGATAATAACACGCACATGGACTTATACAGATGGTTGTGGAAATAATTCAACAACAGCATCCCAAATAATAACGATAATAGACACACAAGCACCAGTTTTTGATCCTGTTCCATTGGATACTACTGTAGAATGTATAGGTGATGTACCTATAGCTGGTAATTTAGGTTATACGGATAATTGTGATGGTTTAGGTTCGGTTTTAGGAACAGATGTATCTGATGGAGGTATTTGTCCAGAGATAATAACACGCAC
>CEUK01009199.1_pt1 | contig 53266 bp, 44 predicted proteins | sample 356451 | NCBI WGS metagenome assembly CEUK01 (sample SAMEA2622843, study PRJEB7988) | marine metagenome | isolation source: saline water (ENVO:00002010), including
TGAAAGAAACAGGTTAGATACAAGGGTGAAAATAACAAATTTACCAGAACGATGTGAGATAAACATTTATAACACTAGAGGTCAATTAATAAAGTCCTTTAAGAAGGATAGCCCTTCTACATATATTGATTGGCTATTAATTAATAATAAGAATATACCTGTAGCCTCAGGAGTCTATCTAATACATATTGATGTTCCTGAAATAGGAGAAGTAATATTAAAATCTTTTGTTACTATGAGACAAACTGATTTACAGAATATTTGAAGGCAATGAGATTCGGAAAGTAGTCCCAATATTTTGTTCAGATTCAAGAACATAGACTTGACCTTTGTGATATTCTTTAATAATCCTTTTAACAAGTGATAGCCCGAGTCCCCATCCTCTTTTTTTTGTCGAAAATCCTGGTTCAAATATAGTTTTTACTTGTTTTGATGGTATCCCTCTTCCATTATCTTTGATATTGATATGAACCCATCCAGAACTTTGTTCAAGACTAATATTTAGTACTCCTTCTCCCTCCATTGCATCGATTGCATTTTTAGTAATATTTTCTATAACCCATTCAATTAGAGATGCATTATGTAAAACTGAAAGATTATAATCTGTTTTGACTATAACTTCAATTTTTTCAGAGATACGAGGGCGGAGATAGTTAATTAAATTATTTATTGTTTCAGATATGTTTGTATCCTCTAATTTAGCTTCGGAACCAATTTTGGAGAATCGATCCGTCACCTTTTCTAAACGATCTATATCTTTTTGCATTTCAATAGTAATCATTTTATCAATGCCTTTATTTTCTATAAGGTTAACCCAAGCTATTAAAGAAGATAAAGGTGTTCCAAGTTGGTGTGCTGTTTCTTTTGCCATTCCTGCCCAAACTTTATTTTGCTCGGCTTTTCTAAACGTGCTAAATATTAAGTATCCAATTATAGCAAATAAACCAATTACTAAAAATTGTATATATGGGAAATATTTAAGCTGTTTTAATTCTGGACTATTATCAAAGTATAGTGTACTTGAATTACCATTTTTAAAATCAATAATTATTGGATTATTTTGATTTTTTAATTTTTCAATATGAATAGATATATTGGATTCAGATATTTTATAATTCTTTATGTTAGTTCCAATAATTTCGTTTGTTTTATTATCTAATAGTATTACAGAAACTAAATTTTCGTTATTGATTAAGTCATTATTAAATGCATTGATTAAAGAATCACGTTCTCTTTCTAATCTAGTAATTTCTTTAGAGTCATTATAGTAATAGGTCATAAAAAGATTATCATATACTTCAATAGTAAATGGTGGGTTTTTTTTAGCCCATTGTTCGGCTAATTTTACCAAAGAATCTTCGAAAAAAGAAAAAACTTCTTCTTTTTTTAATTTAGAATATTTAGCACTTATTGTATTAGGGTTAAAATCTAGATTGATATTTCCTGAATGTTTTTTATTCTTATCTAATAGTATAACAGGAATATCTGTATTTTCTTGTATTATTTTAAGTGGAAAAGCATAGTTTGTAATTTGATTGAGAGGCGTTGGTTTTGAAACCTCTTTTGTTGCATTTATCCAAAGCTTCATTTTCTCACGTTCCCGCTCTCTTAGTTTGCTAAATGTATTATTTGTTAGTTGAACTAGCTCAATTTTCTTTTTTATAGCATCAGCCCATTGTGTTGCTCTTTCTCGTTCTCTTTCACCTACTTTAGATACAATTTTATTAGATACAAATAAAGATAGACTCACAAGTATGAGTGCGAAAATCAATAAAGCGATTTTCCATTTTTGCTTTCTTGAATATAAATTCATAAACGCATCTAAGTTAATTAGAATAAATTATAAATTTTACATCTAATTTTTTTAACTAGATTTATTCTAGATTTTATCGGTTACAAATAAATGTAAGTTTATAATTAAATTAATAATTTTGTAAGCTATGATTCAAAAACCAATTTTTGTCTTTTTGTCTACATTCATATCACTTACTCTTATTTTTTTCTTATTTCCTATTAATCTTTTTGATGGTAAGATTGTTTATGAATATTCATTTAAAGAACACATTATTGATGTGCCTCTAAGCCTCTCTTACTTTATAGGTTTAGGTTATGATGAGTCAGATATGGTTAGTGTAAAGGACTTCTATTTAACTATAAAAGGAGCTATAATGGCGTTAATCTTAATATTCGGTTTCCCAATATTATTGGCTTTCAGAGTTTATTTTAAAAACAATAAAAATTAAGGAAGAAGTTTTAAATATTATTGTAAAATCATATGTCAATTATTCTAATCATCTTTGGCATACAGTAATTAATCCATTTGGTGAAAATAATTATTTTACTTTTTTAATCCTTGTTTCATTATTTGTTTGGGGATTAGAAATTATCTTTCCATGGCGTAAGAATCAATCAATTATTCGAAGTGGTTTTTGGCTTGATTTGTTTTATATGTTTTTTAATTTTTACATCTTCAATTTAATAATTTTTATAGCGTTATCGAACACTACTGCACATTTGTTTTCAAGTTTCATGCTTTTATTGGGATTGCCAAAAAATGGGATATTAGACGTTTCATTTTGGTATCCTTTTTTTCAAATTATTATTTATTTTATTATATCCGATTTTATTCAGTGGTTAATTCATAATCTGTTGCATAGAGTAAAATGGTTATGGAGGTTTCACAAGATACATCATTCAGTAACTGAGATGGGATTTTTGGCTCACTTCCGATTTCATTTTATGGAAAACATTTTTTATAAATCTAGTTTATATATTGTTATAGGATATTTATTTAATTTTAATTTAGAGCATGCATTTTTTCTACATGTATTCACAATTCTTATAGGTCATTTAAATCATTCTAATATAAGTTTGGATTATGGCTTATTGAAGTATGTTTTAAACAATCCCAAGATGCATATTTGGCATCATGCTAAAGATTTACCAAATCGTTATTCTTCTGGTGTAAATTTTGGTATTTCATTAAGTATATGGGATTATATTTTTAAGACTAGTTATATACCAAGGGATGGTCGTGATATCTCTCTTGGATTTAATAATATAGAGAAGTTCCCAAGTAGATTTGTTTCACAGCAATTAAATCCGTTTAAATTAAAAGACAAATAATTATTTTAATAATTCAGCCATTGAATATTTAGTTATTATTTCTTCAATACACTTAATCTGAACACGTTCTTGTAGCATTGTATCTCTATTTCTTATAGTTACACTCTCGTCTTCTAATGTTTGATGATCTATCATAATAGAGTGGGGTGTGCCAATTGCGTCTTGACGGCGATAGCGTTTCCCAGGTGAATCTTTTTCATCATATATACAATTAAATTTGAATTTTAATTCATTAAATATTCTTTTTGCTTTTTCTGGTAGGCCATCTTTGCGAGTTAGAGGCATTATAGCAGCTTTATACGGAGATAATGCTGGAGGTAATGAAAGTAATATACGATTAGATCCATCGTTTAATTTTTCAGTTTTCAAAGAAGAGCTGAGTATGGCTAAGAATAATCTATCTAATCCAATTGAAGTTTCAATTACATATGGCACATAATTTTGATTTAATTTTGGGTCGAAATATTGTAGTTTTTTACCTGAAAATTTTTCGTGTTGTTTTAAGTCAAAGTCTGTTCTTGAGTGAATACCTTCAAGTTCTTTAAAGCCCATTGGGAATTTAAATTCAATATCACATGCGTTATCTGCATAATGAGCTAACTTGATATGGTCGTGGAAACGATAATTTTCTTCACCGAGACCAAGTTTATAATGCCATTTAATACGTTCTTCTTTCCAATATTTATACCATTTTTTTTCTTCACCAGGTGGAATAAAAAATTGCATTTCCATTTGTTCAAATTCTCTCATTCTAAAGATGAACTGGCGAGCAATAATCTCATTTCTAAAAGCTTTTCCTATCTGTGCAATACCAAATGGAATCTTCATTCTACCAGTTTTTTGAACATTTGAGAAATTAACAAAGATACCTTGAGCAGTTTCAGGCCTTAAATAGATTTTAGCAGATTCTCCTTCAACAGACCCCATTTCAGTTGAAAACATAAGGTTGAACTGTCTTACTTCTGTCCAATTTTTTGAACCAGAAATAGGACACGAAATTTCTAAATCAACTATGAGATTATAGATTTCTTCAAGATTGTTTTCTTCAAGATTTTTTTTCATTCGATTTTCAACTGCATTTATAGCACTTAGATGGCGAATTATATTTGGATTTGTTTGCTTAAATTTAGTTTCGTTAAAATTGTCTCCAAACCGTTTCTTGCCTTTAAGAATTTCTTTATTTATTTTCTTATGAATTTTTTCAATGTGATCCTCAATTAAGATATCTGCTCTATATCTTTTTTTTGAGTCTTTATTATCAATTAATGGATCATTGAATGCATCAGTATGACCTGAAGCTTTCCAGATATTAGGATGCATGAAAATAGCAGAGTCTATACCAACAATATTTTCATGAATTTGAACCATTGATTTCCACCAATAGGATTTTATATTATTTTTCAACTCAGAACCTATCTGCCCATAGTCATAGGTTGCGGATAAACCATCATATATTTCAGAACTAGGGAAAATAAAACCATATTCTTTAGCATGTGATATTATGTCTTTTAATTTGTCTTCTTTTTGAGCCATTTTTCAAATATATAAAAAGGCATTTATTTCCTATTTATTAATAGGAATATTTGTCTTATTAATGGAATTATATCCGTTGTCGATATTAATTAATTTTGAGTAACCATTTTTCATCAGTAAAGAAATTGCAATTACACTTCTATATCCTCCTGCACAATGTAGATAGTAAGTTTCTTTTTTATTTAATTTATTTAAATCATTTATCATATAGTCTAATGGATAATGTATTGCATTTTTAATATGTTCTAGATTATATTCTCCTGGCTTACGTACATCAACAATTTTAGAGTGATTGTATTTTTTTGATAGTTTCTCAGCATTTATAGAAGATATTGTGTTTAAATTTTTTCCTGCATCTAAATAGGATTTAAAACCACCCTTTAGGTATCCTATAGTATTATCGTATCCAACTCTAGCTAAACGAGTTATTGCTTCTTCTTCAGATCCTTCTGGAGCTATTAATATAATTTTCTGATTAATATTTTCAATTAGTACTCCAACCCACATAGCAAATGTCCCATTTAATCCAATGAATAAAGAATCAGGGATAAAACCATTGATAAATTCAGATTGATGTCTTACGTCTAAAATTAAGGCGCCTGATTTAGCCTCTGACTCAAACTCACTTAATGTTAATTCTTTATTTCCTTTTGCTAGTACATAATCAAATGATTCATAACCTGTTTTGTTTAATAGAGCATTTTTAGGGAAGTATTGAGGTGGAGGAAGGATTCCATCAGTAACTTCTTTAATGAATTCATCCCTAGTCATATCAGCTCTTAAAGCATAATTAATTTTTTTTTGTTCACCAAGCGTGCCAATCGTCTCTGAGCTCATGCTTTTACCGCAAGATGAACCTGCGCCATGTCCAGGATAAACAATTAAGGAGTCATCTAAAGGCATAATTCGATTTCTCAATGAGTCAAATAACATACCTGCTAAATCTTCACGTGATAGATTTGATTTAATTGCTAAATCAGGCCTGCCAACATCACCTAAAAACAAAGTATCTCCTGTAAATATAGCAGTATCTTTTCCATCCTCATCAATTAATAAATATGTAGAGGACTCTGGAGTATGACCAGGTGTGTGAATTACTTTTAGTATGACATCTCCAATTTTAAATTCTTGATTATCTTTTGCATTAATTACATCAAATTCAGGATTTGCATTTGGCCCAAATACAATTTTGGCTCCGGTTTTTTTTGCTAAATCTAGATGACCTGAAACAAAATCTGCATGGAAATGAGTTTCGAAAATATATTTAATATTAGCTCCATTATTACTTGCAACATCAATATATGGTTGAGTTTCTCTTAATGGGTCTATAATAACCGCTTCTCCTTTACTTTCTATATAGTAGGCTGCTTCTGCGAGACACTTAGTATAAAATTGTTCTACAATCATGTTTTTATTCAGAATTTATTTGATTGATTTATTAATTTTTTCAATATAATTTAAAATTTTCTCTTGTCCCAATTTAGATAAAGTTGAGGTAATAAAAATGGGGGGAATTTCTTCCCAAAATTTTGACATTACTTTCTTATATTTCATTAAATTCTTTTGAAGAGAGCTACTTGACAATTTATCAATTTTTGTAAAAACCATTGAAAAAGGAATTTTTTCTTCACCACACCAATTCATGAATTCTAGATCGATTTTTTGTGGTTCTAATCGACAATCTAATAAAACAAATACATTTGCAAGTTCTTTTCTTTTTTTGAGATAATTAGAAATAAATTTTTCCCACTTAAATCTAGCTGTTTTTGAAACCTTAGCATACCCATAACCAGGTAGATCAACTAAATACCAATTATCATTAATAATAAAATGATTAATTAATTGTGTTTTTCCGGGACTTCCTGATGTTTTTGCTAATTTTTTTCTTCCTGTAATTAGATTGATGAGTGATGATTTTCCAACATTTGATCTACCAATAAAAGCATATTCGGGTAATCCTTCTTTAGGGCACAGATTGATGTCTGTATTAGAGATTACAAATTCTGCTTTTTTAATTTTCATTTATTTCTTTTTTATAAAGATATAGTTTTAAAGAAAATCTCTTAACTAAATATTTCCTCTATAGTTCATTTTAGTATTTTAGTTACGACGAAATAATTTATTTTTTTATTAATCTTTTATGAAACTAAATTATAAAGAATTAGGTATTGGAAGACCATTGCTTATTTTACATGGTTTATTTGGGTTTTCGGATAATTGGCAATCTCAAGCTAAGAAATTATCAAACTATTATCGTGTCTTTTTAATTGATTTAAGAAATCATGGGCGCTCTCCATGGTCAGATGATTTTTCTTATACTATTATGGCTAATGATATTTTTGAATTATGTAAAGATTTGAATCTTAATGAAATTATTTTATTAGGTCATTCTATGGGAGGTAAAGTTGCGATGAATTTTGCTCAAAATTACTCAGAATTAATTAAGAAATTAATTATTGTTGATATTGGGATCAAAAAATATAACATGAGACATTCTCATATTTTATCAGCTATAAATTCAATTGATCTTCACAAGATATCTAATCGAAGAGAGGTTGGAGAAATAATGAACCCTTATTTGGAATCTGAATCAGTAAAGCAATTTTTATTGAAAAATTTGTATTGGGAGTCAAAAGGCAAACTAGCATGGAGAATGAACGTAAAAGTATTAGAACGTGAGATGGATAATATACTTTCTGCTATTGATAATATAATTGTAAATGTTCCAACATTATTTATCAGAGGTTCGGAATCGGATTATATTTTAGACTCTGATATTAAATCAATTGAGGAGTTGTTTATTGATTCAGAGATAGAAGTTATTCATAAATCAGGTCATTGGGTTCACGCTGAGTCTCCTGAAAATTTCTATAAAAGTGTTCTATCTTTTTGTTTGAGATAGATTAATAAGAAAGAGTTTATTTTAGATATTAAAAGCATGTTTTTTACTTTTATAATTAAAATCTTAATATGCGTGTTTTTATTGTTGATGATAGGAAATTAACTATAGGTGCTTGGAAAAATTTGCTTTCTGACATTGAAAACATTGAAATTGTTGGAGTCACAATGGAAAGTGATGAGGCATTAAATGGGATTAAGTTATATAGACCTGAGATTGTCTTATTGGATTTGAACTTAAAGGATACTCCTGGAATTGATTTTTGTGAAAAAATCATAAGTGAATCTCCAAAAATAAAAGTTATTGCAGTTTCAGTATATAATAAGATAGCTATTGTTAAACGAATTATTTCAAAAGGGGCGAAAGGATATCTGACTAAAAATATTGAAACAGACGAGCTAGTTACAGCAATTGTCAAAGTGTATAGAGGTGATATTTATATTTGTGAAGAGATTAAGTCTAAATTGATTCAAGAATTCATTTTTAGTCCAGAGATTATTAGGGATTCCTCAAAACAATTAACAGTTAAAGAGATTCAGATTGTTGAGCAAGTTGCAAAAGGTTTAACATCTAGAGAAATATCAGAAGAACTTTTTCTCTCAAAACGAACTATAGAGACTCATAGATATAATATATTAAAGAAATTAGGTTTACCTAATTCAGCTAAGCTTATTTCTTGGGCTATACAAAATGGATATCTTAATAATTAATAATATTAGATTACACAGTTTTCGAGTAATGTAATAGTACCTTGTGTTGAATTTATTTTTACGAGAGAACCAATAGGGATGGTAAATTTGTTTTTAACATGTCCAATTTGAGAGCCATAGAAAACAGGTTTGTTAAATGTTTTAAAATGTTGCTCAAATACTTCTTTAAGTTCGAATGATTTTTTTGGCTCTTTAGGAATGCAATCTCTGAAGTTACCTAAAACAAGGCCATTTATTTTATCGAATACTCGATTTAATTTTAGTTGTGTTAACATTCTATCAATACGATAAGGTTCTTCTTTAATGTCTTCTAGAAATAATATTTTATTTTTCCAATCATGCAAGTATTTTGATCCAATTAGGCTACAAAGAACACTTAGATTTCCTCCTATTAAAATACCAGTTGTTGTTCCTCTTGAGAAGCAGGTAATTGGGTGGTCAGATTTTAAGTTATTGTATTTTATCTTTTCTCCTTTAAAAAGAAGAGATTCTATATAATCTATACTATACTTATTCCATGTTGAATTACCACCAGGACCATGAAATGTTATTAATCCTGTTTTTGCAGTGATTGCATTTAATAGTGAAGTAATATCACTAAAACCCATTATTACTTTAGGATTTTTTTTGATTATTTCAAAATCAATTAGATCTAGAATTCGAGCACACCCCCAACCTCCCCTAATAAAAAAAATCCCATTTATTCTTTTATCGGATATAACATTCATAAATTCTGACGCACGTTCTTCATCTGATGCTGAGAAATATCCATATCTTTTACCAATATTCTCTCCTATTCTAACTTTAAGACCTAAAGACTCTAAGATTGTTTTAAATTTATAGATATCGTCTCGATTCTCCATAGCACCCGCCGGAGAACATATTGCAATTGTATCTCCTTCTTTTAGATGTTTTGGTTTAATAGGGGGTATTACTTTTGATTCATTATTTTTTAAAGAGATAGAAGTAATGCCGAGTATGCTTGTTCCTAATATTGGGATAAATTTTCTTCTTGTAAAAAGATTCATGTTTTGAATATTAATTGATAATTGAAAGAATTAGATACGGTGTTATGTTCTCTTTTTTGAAATAAAGACTGAATCAGAATCAATCTCCTCTTCTAAAGCATTAAAAAAAGCATTTCTGTTTTCAATATCAATACAGTCATAAGGAAAAGATAATTGTAATTCTTTTATATAATCAAAGTAGATACTGTTTTGTTGAATGCTTATCTTCCTAAGACCTTTAAAATAAAGGATAGTTACTTCTCTATCCGCAATTATTAATGCTTTAGAAGAAATACCAACTCTAAATTTATTGTTTTTTATTCCATTAGTAGTAAAAATAAGATTATCTAAAGCACCTACTAAATAAGCTAATGATATAAGCCAAGCTTGTGAAGTAATTAAAAATAATGAAAAGCTAATAAAGATTATAATACTCACTTCTATTATTGTATATAATTTAATTCTGTTTTTACGATTTAAACTAATAGGTTTATTCCATTTGAATTTTTTCTCTTTCGAGGTAATATAAATTCCTGTCCAACGATGAATACTCCTTCTGGCATTTATTATAAATATAAGTATCCCTAGGGAAGTAAAAATCATATCTCGATAAGGTATATTTGCTCCATTTGTCTTAAGAAAAAAAACAGGTAAATCAAAACCGACATATATTCCTACTAGCATGCTGTTTAGCAATATGATTAATAGGAGAACATTTATAAATCTATTCATTAACAATTAATTTTAATTGTCTTTTTAGAGAGTATATTTTTTCTTCTATACTTTTAATTTTATTCTCCACATTCTTTAGAAGTGGATTTGGTTTTTTACTGTTAGTAAAAAAACCTAAATTATTTTCTAATAAATTTTTCTCTTTAATGTGATGCTCTATTTGATTTTTTATACGAAGCTTTAATTCATTTAATTTTTTCGATGAGTTCGAGCTACTTTTTATTATATCAATTTTACTTTGAAATATTATATGATCTTTTTTTTTACCGTTGATTTTTAATTGTGCATATTGTTTTTCTAAGCTTTCTTTATATGATTTGAATAGATCATTTTCAGATTGTATTGGAATGTCGCCAATAGAATTGAAATCGATGATGAATTTTTTTAAATCATCAATTGCTTTATGATTATCTTTTGCTAATTTGTATTGTTGTATAGACTTAATTATTTCTTTTTTTGCATTTAGATTCGTTTCTTTTTCTTTTATATTTTTTTTGTGAAAAATTTCCTTACAATTGAAGAAAAAATCACATGCATCTCTGAATTCTTTCCATAATTTTTGATCGTTATTGGCCCCGGTAAAACCGATGTTTTTCCAATCTTTTTGAATTTCTTTAAATTTTTCAGTTGTATTTTTCCAATCAGTTGATTTTTTTAATTCATTCGCTTTAGCAATGAGTTTTTTCTTTTCTTTAATTAAAATTTTATTTTTCTCTTTTATTTCTTGATAAAACTCTTTTTTTGCATTGAAGAAATTATTGCAAACAGCTCTGAATTCTTGCCATATTTTTTCGTTTTCTTTTCTTGGAGAGGCGCCAATTTCTTTCCATTCTTTTTGGTAACTGATTATTTGCTTTGTCTTTGAACTCCAAAGATGGATAGATTGAAAAGTTTTTTTTCTTGATACTATATCTTGTGTCTTTGTTAATATGGCTTGTTTTTTTTCATGATTAATTTGAAGCATTTTACGTCTATTATCATAAAAAGAATTTATTCTTTTATAAATAGCTCTGACTTCTTTCCAATATGATTCTTTTAAAGAATTCCATTCATCATTGTTGACAGGTCCAACATCGTTCCAATCATTTTGAATTTTTTTTAGTTTTTGTTCAACTGAATTAATAGACTTTTCTTTTTTAAGAGATTGTAGCTGACAGATTAACTCTTTTTTTAATTGATGGTTACGTTGAAAGTCATAATTTTTGAGGTCCTTATATATGTTTATGTTATAGAAAAAATCTTCAAGTAGCTTAGAGTATTTTGTTTGTATTTCATTCCGATTATTTCGAGGAATGTCTCCAATGTTTTTCCATTTTTCCTGTATCATTTTTAGAGCATGGAATGCTATACCTATATTTTCTTCATTTTGTACAATCTCTTTTAAATTTGAGATTAGGATTTTCTTTTCTTTTAAGTTTTTTGTTTCAAAATTATTTTTTTCATCAATTAAAACTTTTCTCTTTTCTTTTATACAATTAAAGATGTTATAGAAATCATCTTTTTCTTTAATTATATTTTCATACTGTTCATGAAGTTCAGATAATTTTAGGTGATTATTTTTTTCTAATGCTTCTATTTGATTGATCTGTATTTTTCTTTCTTTTTCTAGAAGATAGTCTTCAAATTTATGTTTAAGGTCATTTATGGATCTGAAATCAACCAAAAGATTTTCTGAATCTTTAAACTCTTTTATTTTATCTAAGAAATCTAGCTTTTCCATTATTTTAATAACTTAAGATATAAGTATTATTTTACAGAATCGATTACATTAAATTTTGTTAATTCGACAAATTGACAGATCCTATTTTCTAAATCCTTTTTTGTGATCTTTTGTAGGCGTTTTATACCAAAATCTTCAACACAATATGAAGCAAGAGCAGACCCATGAATAATCGCACTTTTCATATTTTCGAATGAAATATTATCAGTGCTTGAAATGTATCCCATAAATCCTCCCGCAAATGTGTCTCCAGCTCCAGTGGGGTCAAAAACTTGTTCTAACGGGAGTGCTGGTGCATGAAAAATATTTTCTTCATAGAATAATAATGCGCCATGTTCCCCTTTTTTTATTATAACAAATTTTGGTCCCATTTTTCTGATTGTTTTTGCGGCGCTTATTAATGAATATTCATTAGAAAGTTGTCTTGCTTCTTCATCATTTATAATTATTAAATCAACCATAGAAATAGTTTTTTTTAGTTGATCTAGCGAAACATCCATCCAAAAGTTCATCGTATCCATTGCAATTAATTTAGGTCTAATTTTTAATTGTTCAATAACTTTAAATTGGACCTCTGGGCTTAAATTTCCTAACATTAGGTAATCTATTCCTTGGTAATTTTCTGGGACTATTGGGTTAAAATGTTCTAATACGTTTAGTTCAGTAACTAAAGTTTGTCTAGAGTTCATATCCTTACTATATTTGCCTGACCAAAAAAATGTTTTTTCTCCTTTTATGATTTGTAGTCCATCTAGGTTTATTTTTCTGTTTCTAAATTCATTTAACATTTTTTCAGGAAAATCTTCCCCAACAATTGAGATAACAGTTTGATTATTGTTATATAATGATGCTGCTAAAGCTATATATGTTCCTGCTCCACCAACTATTTTTTCTGTTTTCCCAAAAGGAGTTTCAATTCTATCGAACGCGATTGATCCTACTGTAAGTAAACTCATTTTATTTATTTATTGTAAGAGAAGCAAATATAGTACTATGTGAAATGGATAACAAATCTTATAGTGATAGTATCTTGTGAAATAGATTATTTTATTATTCAAAAAAAGTTAAGAGAATCAGAAAAACAACAATCCAAACATATATACGTTAATAAGTATAGACTAAAAGATGGGAATTAATATTTCTTAACCAATATTTTTGTTTTGTATGTCTAGAAAGTTCTTCTTTAAGTTTTTAATTTGGTTTAATGGAATCCTTCTAGGTTTCATAATGTTAATTACAATTGGTGTTTTTTTATTCAAAGATGATATTTGTGGTATAGTTATCGATGAAATAAATCAAAAACTTAAATCAAGAGTTTCAGTATCATCAGTAGACCTATCTTTCTGGGGTTCCTTTCCAAATTTATCGGTTGATTTTAATGATGTATTTATTCAAGATTCTTATCAAAATTCTAGAGTATATGATACATTGTTGTATTCACAAAGAATTAGTTTAAAATTGAATCCAATAGATGTTTATCGAGAAAATTATATTGTAAAATCACTTGAAATATCTGAAGGTGTAATGAAAATGAAAGTCAATCTAGATGGACAAAACAATTATGATATTTTTAAAGAAGATACAACACAGGTTCATAATAATACTTTTCAACTTAGCCTAGAGATGGTTGAATTTCAAGATTTCAGGTTTGATTATATAAATTCTTCTACAAATCAAGAATATAGAACAGACCTTAGTTTTATGAATTTACAGGGAGATTTTAGCAACTCTTTTTATACTGTTTCAGCTGAAAGTGATCTACAAATTGTTGCTGCTCGCTCTGGTAATATGACATTGGTTAAGAATCAACCTGCAAGAATAAAAATTGCCGTTCAAGTTAATAGAGAATCTAATACAATTAATTTTCCAACATCAAAAATTTTAATTTCAAAATTACCATTTGTTTTTTTTGGACATGTTAGCCATGATGGTTTTAAATTTAATCTTCATAGTAAGGAAATCCCTATCCAAGATGTCGTCAATAATCTTACGCTTAATCAGTTAGACGGCTTAAAAAAAAATACAGGAGAGGGAACTGTGTTTTTTAATTTAATTATATCTGGAGATAATAATGAAAATCATCCGATTAATTTTCACTGTGATTTTGGTATTAATAATGGTTTAATAAAGAATCCTAATAATGGTTTAATAATCAGTAAACTTAAATTGCAGGGGCTCTATACAAATTTTGGTGGATCAAAAACAGAGATGCTTGAACTTAAAAATATTTCGTTTATAACAAAAAGTGGGCCATTTAAAGCAAACTTGAAAATAACTCAATTTGAAAATCCATTGTATACTGGTAATATTAATGGGAAGATTGATTTGTCCAATATTGGACAATTTTTAGGATTAAAAAATGTAGAATTATTAAAAGGAAACTTAGATTTATCTACAGATTTTATTTTTCGTAGGAGTTTTTCTAACTCAGGAATAATGAATTACGATATTCAGAAATGTCGTGGAGATTTAATAATAAAAAATGTTCAGTTTTCTTTAGTTGATGATAAAAGGTTATTTAAATCAATTAATGGAAGAGTATATCTCAGAGATGATGATGTTGGTTTTGATAATGTTTCTTTAAATGTTAGTGATTCAGACATTAAATTAAATGGTGTATGTAGGAATATTGTAAATTTTTTTGGTGGTGAAGGGAATTTAAATTTAGACCTTGAAATATTTGGGGATGAAATTAATATAGATAACTTCTATTCTTCTAATCCATCTTTTTCAGACTCTAAGCGAACATTTATTTTGCCAGAGAAAATTTTTGGGGACATATTTATAGATGTTGGGCTATTAAAATATAAGAAACATGTTTTTCAAAGACTCAAAGGAAAATTTAACGTTTCTAAAAGGACAATTTATTTTCCTAATATTTCTTTTATAAATTCTGGCGCAAATATTTTAGGTTCAATAAAGATTCAAGAAAATATTCCAGAAATATTTACTATATCTAGTAAGATATCTTCACAAAATATAAATTTTAATACTTTGTTTAAAGAGTGGGATAATTTTAACCAGAATGTAGTTAAGAGTGATAATATAGAGGGGCTAATAAAGGCAAGTATTATTTTTGAAGCTCCTTTTGATTTGCGCTCTGGAATAATTTTGAATGCAATAGACTCTCGCATTGGTTTGGAAATAAATAGAGGGAGGTTAAAGAATATGAAGATTTTCGACGATGTTATTCAAAGTATAAACTCAAGTAATTTTAAAATTATTTTAGGCAAGGAAAATATATCATTATTTAAAAAGAAGTTAAAATATTTGAAATTTAATCAATTAAAGAACACCTTAATTATCAAAGATGGTATTATAAATATCCCATCTATGTCTGTGTCTTCTTCAGCTCTTGATATAGAATTATCAGGGCAGCATACATTTGAAAATAAAGTTGATTATCGATTTGGTTTTAGATTACGTGATTTAAAGCAAAATGATTATAGCGAGTTTGGAGAGATAATTGATGATGGTTCTGGTATACGTTTGTTTATGAGAATGTATGGTGAAATTGAAAAACCAATAATTGAATGGGATAGAGAGTCTCGTAAAAAAATGTCTAAGGAAAAGCGTGAAGCTGAAAAGAAAGATATTAAGTCTATTCTAAAGACTGAATTTGGTTTATATAAGAATGATACAACAGTTAAGCCTTATATAGAAAATAATTCCACAAAAGAAGAATTAATAATAGAATTTGATCCTATAAACGAACTCGACTCTATTAAAGAGGAACCAAAACAAAAAAAGAATAAGAAAATTTTTAAAATTTTAGATAAGTGGAAGGAAGAATCAGAAATTAAATCTGAAAAAGAAGATTTTATAATAGACAATTAAAGAGTATTTAATCTAAAAGAAAAAGGGCTTATCATTAGATAAACCCTTTAAATAAAGAAAAATAAATATTAAATACTACTGTATTATTTTCACGTCTACCGCGTTCATTCCTTTTCTACCTTCTGTAAGTTCAAATTCTACGATGTCACCTTCTTGGATTTTATCTATTAATCCGGAAACATGAACAAAGTGTTCATTTTCTGAATCATCTTCAGTGATAAAACCAAATCCTTTTGTTTCATTGAAGAACTTTACTGTACCTTTAGCCATAATAATAATTTTATTGAATTTTAATTGCACGAATATAAGTTAGTAAAATGAAATATCATAATTAATAATCAATCTTATTTATAATTTAGTTTAACTATTCCCCCTATCTTTAACTTAAATATGGTTAAGATTCGCAATATAGAATTAGGAGAATTCCCATTATTATTAGCTCCTATGGAAGATGTAAGTGATCCACCTTTTCGAGTATTATGTAAAAGGCATGGTGCGGACTTAATGTATACTGAGTTTATTTCTTCGGAGGGTTTGATTAGAGATGCATTGAAAAGTACTCAGAAGTTAGATATTTTTGAGTATGAGCGTCCAATAGGTATCCAAATATTTGGATATGATATTGAGAATATGAAAAAGGCTACCAAAATTATAGAGAAAACAAATCCAGATATCATTGATATTAATTATGGTTGTCCTGTTAAGAAAGTTACTTGTAAGGGAGCTGGAGCAGGTATTCTTCAAGATATTCCTAAAATGATAGAGATGACTCGAGAAATAGTAAAATCAACAAAACTTCCTGTTACAGTTAAGACTCGATTAGGGTGGGATGAAAATTCCAAGTACATAGTAGAAGTTGCTGAGCGTTTACAGGACGTTGGGATTGAAGCAATTTCTATACATGGTCGTACAAGAAAACAAATGTATAAGGGGCAAGCAGATTGGAGTTTGATTGCTGATGTTAAAAATAATCCTCGTATTAAAATACCTGTATTTGGAAATGGAGACATTAATACTCCAGAGATGGCAGTTGAATATAAAAAACGTTACAACGTTGATGGAATCATGATTGGAAGAGCAAGTATTGGTTATCCATGGATTTTTAATGAGATTAAACATTTTATAAATACAGGTGAGCATCTTGAAAAACCAACTATTCATAATCGAGTAGATGCATGTCTGAAGCATTTAGAAATGAGTATTAAATGGAAGGGAGAAGTTCTTGGAATTGCTGAAATGAAAAGACACTATACAAATTATTTTAAAGGAATTTCTCATTTTAAGGAACATCGAATGAAGCTAGTTACTTCTTTTGATTTAAATGAAATACGTGAAACATTATTTTGGATTCGTGAGAATGCAGATAATTTAACCTTTGTTAATTAATATAAATTAACAAGCTTTATTTTTTCTTTTACCTGTGATATATAATTGGTTATCTTAGCAATAAAAAACATGCAACGATATCAGAGTTATGTTCAAGGTAAATGGATAGATGGAGAAGGAGTTGAAACAGAGTTATATAATTCAATTACAGGAGACCAAATAGGAGAAGTATCTAGCGTAGGATTTGATTATGAATCGATACTTTCTTATGGTCGAAAAATAGGAGGTGAGAAACTCCGTAAAATGACATTTCAAGAGCGAGGCCGTATGCTTAAAGCTCTAGCGTTCCATTTATTAGAGAAAAAAGAAAGATATTATCAAGTAAGTGCTTTAACTGGTGCCACAAAGGTTGATTCATGGATTGATATTGAAGGAGGTATAGGTAATCTATTTGCTAATGCATCATTAAGAAGACAGTTTCCTGATTTGCCTTATAATGTTGATGGTGTTGCTGCTAACCTTTCGAAACAAGGATCATTTATTGGCCATCACATTCAGGTGCCCAAAAGAGGGATAGCAATTCATATAAACGCTTTTAATTTTCCTATTTGGGGTATGCTTGAGAAAATAGCGACCAACTTTATGGCTGGAGTACCTGCGGTAGTCAAACCCTCTGAATATACATGTTTTTTAACTCAAGTTATGGTTAGAGACATTATTGATTCTAAGATTTTACCAGAAGGTTCTTTGCAACTTATTTGTGGTTTGGGTCGAGGCCTTATTGATTATGCCATATCAGAGGATGTTATTACATTTACAGGTTCATCGACAACAGGTAAATTATTAAAGGCTTCACCTCGTATAATAGAAGAAAGTATTCCATTTAACTTAGAAGCAGATTCTTTAAATGCAAGTGTATTGGGTAGACATGCTATACCAGGGACTAATGAGTTTGATTTGTTCATTAAAGAAACTGTTAAAGAAATCACAATAAAAGCTGGTCAAAAATGTACTGCAATAAGAAGGATTATTGTTCCTGAAAAGTATATTGATGAAGTACAAAAGGAAATAATAAATAAGTTAGATAGAATTATAATTGGCAATCCAATTGAAGATGATGTAAGAATGGGGGCTCTTGCAACAAAAATTCAAGTGGAACGTGTTCGTAAAAGTGTAGAGCAGTTGTCTCAATCTCAAAAAATTGTTTTTGGTGATATAGACAACTTCAAAGTCAAAGGAGCTAGTAAAGAAAAAGGTGCATTTTTCCCCCCAATATTATTCAGAAATGATAATCCTTTTAAAAGTACAGATGTTCATAATATCGAAGCATTTGGCCCTGTATCAACCATAATACCGTATAAAAATATTGATGATGCTATTGAACTTTCTCGAATGGGGAAAGGATCTTTGGTATCATCTATAGTTACTCCTAATGATCAGGAGGGAAAAGAATTTGTTTTAGGTGCGGCAAGTCTTCATGGAAGAATATTAGTTTTGAATAATGATTCAGCTAAGGAAAGTACAGGACATGGTTCACCTATGCCATTACTTACTCATGGTGGTCCTGGTCGTGCTGGAGGAGGCGAAGAAATGGGAGGTAAAAGAGGGATAATGCATTATATGCAACGTACTTCTATTCAGGGTCATCCAACAACTATCACAAAAATCACAGAACAATTTCAAGTAGGAGCTAAAATGCCAGAAGCAAATCCTCATGTTTTTAGACAACACTTTGAAGAGCTAGAAGTAGGAGACACAGTGTTTACTCATAAACATACCGTTACAGTTGGTGATATAACAAATTTTGCAAATGTTTCAGGAGATAATTTTTATGCCCATATGGATGAGACATCTTTAGAGGGTACAATTTTTGAAAAACGAGTTGCACATGGTTATTTTCTTTTATCAAAAGCTGCGGGATTATTTGTTGATCCAAAAAAAGGTCCTGTGCTTTTAAATTATGGAATTGATGAAGCAAGATTTACAAAACCGGTATACCCTGGAGCGACTGTAGGTGTTCGTTTCACTGTGAAAGAGAAAATTGATCAGGAGAAGAGAGATGAAAATGATATTGCTAAAGGAATAGTTAAGTTTTTAGTCGACATGTATGATGAAACAGGTGACACAGTTGCTTTGGCTACAATTTTAACAATGGTTAAGAAAATCGATCAATCAAAATAATATTTTTTCATCTAAAATTGTAGATATACAAATGGCGGTTGTTCTAAGCCAATAGCTTGATATACTAGTAGAATAATTATAGAGACAGAAATTATTTGCAGCCACATAGGTAAAGAGGTAAAAGTTTTTTCGTAAAAGGTTTTTACTTTATTTGGAAGCCAATGTACTATGAATCCTGCTAACATAATTATTAATGGTATATGATATGTATCAATGAATTTTATAAAATAGTCTATTGAAAAATTAAAGTGGAATGTAATTTGATTTAGTAATTCCATAGGAAGCTTATCTGCTTTATAATCTGTCAAACCACTTTCTTTAAATGGTCCTATTCTAGCTTCATCTAATTTGAACCATATACGCGTAAATGTTATAAAATTAAATGTGATAAATATTTTCCAAAAGTGAGCAATAATTCTTTGAGAGTTTTCATAGAAACTAATTCTTTTCCAATATTTGTAAACTAATAGTGCGCATCCATTCATTGCACCCCAGATAACAAAATTTTCACTAGGGCCATGCCATAGACCACCTAATACCATTGTTATAATAAGATTTAAATCTCTATGAACAAATCGCTTAAAGTCTGTAATAAAAATAATTCCTAATAGGTATATGATAGTTAATCCTCCATATATCCATAGAAGTTCCCACCATTGTGTTATGAAAATAAGAAAAGTGAAAATTAATGCTATGGCAATATACGATCCAATGCCACCAGTTCTGTTACCTCCGAGAGGAATATATAGATAATCTTTTAACCATGATCCAAGCGAAATATGCCATCTTCTCCAGAAATCAGCAACATTGACTGCTTTATATGGTGAGTTAAAGTTTGGTTTTAATTTGAATCCCATTAATCTAGATAATCCAATTGCGATATCTGTATATCCAGAGAAATCAGCATAGATATGAATCGAGTATGCCCACATTACAATTACATAAACAAATCCAGGTTCTTCGAATGTAAATGTTTCAGTAAAAAGTAATTTGTCAATGAAATAAACAATTAAGAAGTCGGCTATCACTATTTTTTTTATGAGACCTTTTACTATTTGTATAATGGACCAGCTAAAATCTACTTTAGTTAAAATAGATTGCTGAGCTAGTTGAGGCATAAAGTCACGTGCTCTTACAATAGGTCCCATAACTAATTGTGGAAAGAATGTTACAAAGAATGAATAATGAAAAAAGTTTTTTACAGGATTAATCTCTTTACGGTATATGTCTACTACATAGCTTATATTTTGAAATGTAAAGAAAGATACTCCAACAGGAAGAAGAATTTTTTCTACAAATGGTGTATTATCAAAAAAGCTATTTCCAAATTTTGCAAATTGGTTTATTATTTCATAATTTGAATGAAACATGTCATTAAAAGATGCTGTAAAGAAATAGGCATATTTAAAATAACCTAAAATGAAAAGGTTAAATATTGCTGAAATAATAATTATAAATTTTCTATTGATTTCGTTTTTGGAGATGAATATCCTTCTACCTAAGAAGTAATTAAATGTGACACTGATAATTAATAGGAGCATATATAACCCCGAAGTTTTATAGAAGAAAAATAAGCTTACGATTGTAAGGAATATACTTCGAACTATCGTCTTTTTATTTAGAAAAGACAATACGATCATTACTAATAAGAAAAATAACCAAAAGTCTAATTTTGTAAAGACAAGTGAACTTCCATCACCAATTTCTGAAGAAAAAATTGAAAATAATCGCTCCATAATTTATAGTTTATTATTAGTAGTTTTTATTTTTTCCATTTGATCTATAAACTTTAATAGACTATCAATATACAATTCTGCTTTAAAATGATATCCTGAGTGTGTAAAATGAATTAAATCACCTCGCATCAAACCATTTGATTCCCATGTTTTACTTGAACCTAATCCACCCATGACACCATATAGATCCCAAACAGCCATGTTATATTCTCTGGCTAATTCAATAATCATAGTTCGTTCTCTTTCAATATTTTTGTTAAGGTATCTTCTTTTATAATAAGAGTCGTTAGGAACTGTTAGAAGTAAAGCACAATTTGGATTTGCGCGTAACGCCATTTGCATCATCTTTTCAAGATTTGACTTATATATTTCAGGCTTGAATTCATTATAAGGGACATTACCGTCATTTGTTCCAACGGAATAAGCAAAAAAATCTGGCGGGTATGATTTGAGTTGTTCTTCAAAACGAATATTATCTATATAAGTATATAAACCAGCACCATTAATCCCAATTGATGTGTATGAAAACCCCGGTTCATCATTCATCATTAAAAACCCATAAATTTCTAATTCTGGAGCTGATTCATAGATTCTACAAAACTGAATATTTAAGTCGTTTATAGGATCTGTAAAATAAATGTCCGAGAATCCTTCTTCTAGATTATTTGTTATACGCTCTTTTAATATTTCATTCTCTCCCAAGTGAATCCAATATGGAAATTCTCCTATATTATGATAAATTCTAAGGTGTTTAATTTGTGGTTTAATTGTTGTTCGATCGTGTTTAAATTTGATTATAATAGCAGAATCTGAACATGTAACAAGATAGCCTAGAATTCCGTAATCGACATTTACTTTACCTGGTTTTTGAACCACGCTTCTATAAGGAACCCAAGTATTAGGCGAAGAAAATTCATAATTCCCTGGGTTATTTGTTTTTGCTAAGTCAAAAGGAAAGACCCAACCTCTTTCTCCAGTCACACCTTCCCAACGAGTTTGGAGATAAGTTCGAATATCATGTGTATAAATGTCTGCTTGTAAATGTGACCCCCCAATATGATATAAGTTTAGCTTTCCTCTCTTTTGACTAATAATCTTTCGCATTTTATTATGAAATAGCTCAAAATTTTCACTTTCTTTTGAGTAGAACTTAAAATTGTTTTTTGAAAAATCTACAAAAGGGTAAATCGTTTTAATTGATGAATCCATATCCCGAAAACTTTCAAAATTATACTTGCTCAAAGAGTCTAATGATAATTGACTCAATGATATATGTGCTGAAATTAAGAGTAATATTAATTTATAAAACTTCAATTAGTTATTGTTATTCCATTTTACATATTCTGAAATTAAAGCATCATAAAACATTTGAGAAGCAATTTTTGCTCCTTTGCTACTAAAATGAATATGATCATTGCCAGCCAAACCTTTTTCAACCCAAGCCGGCATAGAGTTCTCTCCTCCCATCGCACTGTATAAGTCCCAATATCCAGACCCGGATGCAATAGTGGCTTCTTTCATTTTTTCTACACAATAAGGCAGTAATTTATAAGTGTTATAAATACCGTCTTTTAACTTTGACATATCACTTGGGCCTATTACAATAACAAACAGATTAGGATTCATTCGTTTAATAGAATTAATTTGACTTTTAAAATAATTCGCAAAATTTTCAACGCCACTACTATCTTTAAAGAATGGGATTGAATTACCTCCATATTGCATAATAACCATTTTAGTATTTAGTGTTCTATACATTGGGATTAATGTATTTCTTTTTAATCTTCTAAAAATAGTCCCACTAGAACCGCGCATTGCAATGTTTGAAACTTGAACACCGGAACTACCATCTAGAGAAAAACCACAAATATTTGGACTAATTTTACCTGTAAATGTATAACGGATTTTGCCTAAATTAGATGGGAGTGATAACTTTAGAATGTGATAAGCACTATCTGATTTTAATTCTTCTTCATGTATTGTATTATTATTTTGTGTAACAATAACTTTTGTAGGATAAACACATTGATTGTAATGCATTGTAACATTATTGTATGATTTAGCTCGAGGATAAGCAACATTTGATGGTCCAAATTCTATCCAAGCTGTTTGTTCTATTAATGAGTCTATTGTAAATGTACTATCTAGTTTATACTCTGGCGTAAACCTTGCTACAGAGCCCATAACACCATAATGCATTTCTCTTAATTTTTTACCACCAAAAGCAGTATATCTAATAAAATTATCTGAATAATCTTGATTAAAGGAGAATGAGTTATACACATCATTAGCAGGAATTAATCCTGGTCCATTACCTCCAAATTGATCTTGAATACGTTGACGGATATAACTAGTCATTCTGTCTCCTTCAATTTGAGAATCACCGTAGTGAAGAATTGAGATTTTTTCTTTGCTTATTCTTAATCCATTTAATCTTTCAAAGAAATTTCGCATTAATTCTTTTCCACTATTATTTATTTGAATTTTAACAACAGGGATTTCTGATATATTTATTTTTTTTATAGGGGGTAGTATTATTTCTGAACTATCAATTTCTTTTTTTATTAATGTTGAATCTATTGGTTCAATTAATAAGAGATTTGTGTCAACATCTGAAATTAAATTAGAGATATCTGCTTTTTCTTGTTTTTTGGGGTTGAGAAAATTCTCTTTTGAAAGAAATTTTAATGTCGCAATTTTTATATTCCAACCATCTTCAGGTATTAAGTATACTATAGGAGATAATAGTAAAATAACTCCTATTATAAATAAAGTTATTTTATATGTTTTTATTTCTTTCAATACTTCTTGTTTATGTAAAAATAATCAGAGTGGTTATTTTATTTTATAAAAAGTATTTTTTTTTTCTATTTATATATATATCACATTAAGATTATTGATGCTATTGATTAAGATATATAATTGATTCTCTATTTTTATAATATGAAAAATTACACTAATGATTTAATAAATGAGACGTCTCCTTATTTGCTCCAACATGCTGAAAATCCAGTTAATTGGATTCCTTGGTCTAAAGATATTTTTGATATTGCGACTAGAGAGAATAAATTAGTTTTATTTAGTATTGGTTATTCTGCTTGTCACTGGTGCCATGTAATGGAAAAAGAATGTTTTCAAGATGAAGAGGTTGCTGAATTAATGAATAAATTTTTTATAAATGTTAAAGTTGACCGTGAAGAACGTCCGGATATTGATCAAGTATATATGACAGCAGTTCAGCTAATGACACACAGAGGGGGGTGGCCTTTAAATTGTTTTACATTACCAGATGGTAAACCAATTTATGGAGGCACTTATTTCCCAAAGGATCAATGGATATATATCTTAAAATCTTTGAAGAATATTTATGATAATGATTATGATAAAGTAGTTAATTATGCAGAAGGTTTATGCCAAGAAGTTGTTGATAGTGAGTTGATTAGTGTAAAAGCGAAGTCTTCTAAGTTTAAATGTTCTCACCTAGACAAATTAGTTGATAATTGGTCAACAAGCTTTGATTTTATTCATGGAGGAGAAACAAAGGCTCCAAAATTTATGTTACCATCAAATTTTTCTTTTTTATTAGATTACGCGATTAATTCAGAGAATCAGAAAATTATGTCTTATGTTCAATTGACACTCGATAAAATAGTGTATGGAGGTATTTATGATCAGATTGGAGGTGGATTTAGTCGTTATTCAGTAGATATTTATTGGAAAGTTCCTCATTTTGAGAAAATGTTATATGATAATGGACAACTATTGAGTCTTTATTCTCAAGGATATAAATGTTTTAAAACACCCTTATATAAACGTATAATTTATCAAACAGTAGAATGGATAGAACGTGAAATGTTAAATGAAAATGGTTCGTTTTATTGCGCTATAGATGCAGACAGTGAAGGTGTAGAAGGTAAATTTTATGTTTGGAGGGAATCTGAGCTTAAGTCTATTTTGAAAGATGATTTTTCTTGGTTTTCCGATTTTTATCAGATTAGTAAAGATGGTAACTGGGAAGAGGGAAATAATATTCTTTTTAGAAAAGAATCTGATTCTGAATTCATGAATAAAATGGGATGGTCTTTAGAAAAATTAGAGACAAATATGAAACGAATTAATAAAAAATTACTTTTATATAGAAACAAGAGGATTAGTCCAAGTATAGATGATAAGTGTTTGACTTCCTGGAATGCCATAGCACTTAAAGGCTTGTGTGATGCTTATACTATTTTTAAAGAAGACCGTTTTCTCAGTTTAGCTTTAGATAATGCTAATTGGATTATAAAAAAACAGTTAAGAGTTGATGGAGGACTTTGGAGAAATTATAAAAATGGGAGATCTAATATTCAAGGGTTTTTAGAAGACTATGCTCATGTTATTTCAGCTTTTATTTCTTTGTATGAATCAACATTAAATGAAGAATGGCTTGATAGGTCTAATAATCTTATTAAATATGTGATTAAACATTTTTATGATGAGAAATCAGGAATGTTCTTTTTTACTCAAGATGATACTCCTTTGATCGCTCGTAAAATGGAAGTTACTGACAATGTAATTCCGTCAAGTAATTCTGTAATGGCAAGGAATCTTTATTATATTTCCAAATATTACAATAATTGTTATTATGAAAAAATTTCAAAGCAGATGTTATCTAATATATATAATGGTATAGAGATGAAAGGATCTGTTTATTCAAATTGGGCTATATTGTTAAATCACTTCATATATGGGTTGAATGAATTTGTAATCATTGGCAAAAATGCAGAAGAAAAATACAATGAAATAAAAAGCAGAAAAAATGCCATTTCATTATTTGCGTGTTCAATATCAAAATCAAAGCTCCCTATATTTGACAATAAGTCGTTACAAGAGGAAGCATTAATTTATTTGTGTAAGAATAATAGTTGTCTTATTTCAACTAAAAAAGTTGAGGATGTTTGTTAATAGTTATCTAAAAATACTAGTGGCACTTTTGTTTATAAGTCACATTTCTATAAGTCAAGTTCTAGATAATAGAAAGGGAGAGGCATTTACAGATCGACCATTTTTTAATGAGAAATTCATAAAAGAGAATAATTTAAAAAGTTTAAATGGTTATTTTATCTACAAAAAGAAGGGAGAAAGTATGAAGCCTACTAAGTTCAAATATGTTTATGAATTTGATAGGCAAGGACATTTAATTTCATCATTTGAAAGACGATCTGATAATGGCACTATAAATGAAATTAGGAATATATACAATTACAATGAACAAAATGATATGACTCTTCATAGGAAAAAAAATGGAGAGGGATATAATACCATTGAATATATTTATGATAATAAAGGTAGGGTTATTCAGGAAAATTATATGCGTGAGATTGATTCAAATAATCAAATAATAAGAACCTTAAAATTTAATCAAGAGACAATAAAATATAATGAATCACACTTACAAACGAATAGTACTAGATATAATAATTATGGACTACCATATCTTGATGAATCTTGGAAATATAATGAAGATGGGTATTTAATTGAGCATCTTGAAAAGATAAAAATGACTTCTACTATTTATACTGATATATATGACTATAATGAACAGGGTTATCTTTCTGCAATCAGAAAAAAAAGTAATCAAAAAGAAGGGTATTTAGAGGAGTTACTATTTAAATATGATGAATTAGGTAATTTAATAGAAAAACAGATATATAAAAATGGTGTCTTCATTACTGATATTCAAATTCTTTATAATAGTAAAAGTAAATTATTAGCTTCAGTTATAACTAGGCAGGTAAGCACAGGTTTTATGATGATTATAAGATTTAAGGATTATGAATTTTATGATTAGTGTTGTTGTCCTCTTATACTGTTTTCTATAGCTTCGCTTAAATCTCTAAACTTGTAATTTAATAAATTCTTAATTTTTGACGCATCGTAGCTTTTGTGATCAAAAAGACTATTAATGGTGTCAGATGTCATAGGATTTTTTTTTCCTGTTAACATTGAAAATAGCTCTATAATTACTCTCGTCACTTCTACTATATATCTACTTACAGCTTTTTTAGGAGGATTAACACCTAATTTTTGAGCTATTTCAAACATCAATTTTTTAAAGGATTGGTTACTACCAATACATAAGAAACGCTCTGATTTAATATCAGAATTCATTAGTTTAATCATAATTTCAGAAACATCTCTTGCATCAACAATTGCATTTGATCCTGGAGGATAAAACCAACTCCCTTTTTTTAATGTATCAAAGATTTTTAATGAACTTAATTTCCAATTACCAGCGCCAATAATTACACAAGGATTAACTATTACGGCATTTAAACCTTCTTGAATTGCTCGCCAGACTTCTCTCTCCGCTGAGTACTTGGAAACACTATACCCACTCGTCTTAGGTGTGTTTTTCCATTTAGACTTTTCATTTATATATTCGTTTTTTTCTCCACCAATTGCAGCAGTTGAACTAACATAACACAACTTACAATTTTTAATTTCTAATGCTAAGTTTACTATGTTGGATGTTCCTTCGTAATTAATTTTTAATAATTTATTAAAGTCTCTTTTATGAAAAGACACTAATCCTGCACAATGATATATTTGCTTAGCACCTTCCATTGCATCTCTTAAGTCTATTATATCTAGTATATCAGACTTGATCCATTCAATTCGATCGAAAAAAAGATTATAGTCTTTAGCTATGTAGTATTTGAATAATGACCGAACAGATTCTTTTTTTTTTTCGCATCTATATATTGCCCGAATATCTTGATTATTTTGAGCTAATTCAACTAGTAAATGTGATCCCAATAAACCTGTCCCACCAGTAACAAATATCATATGTTAATTTATAGTTTAATTGTTAGAGTTTTAGCTCAATATTAGGATCCCAATATATGTCTTTAAAGTTGTGAACTTTATCGTTTATAATCATTACTCCCTCTTTTTCTAGTTTTTTTTGCATTGATTTTGGAGTTTTAAAATGCATTTTTCCTGTTAGCATGCCGTTTCTATTAACTACACGATGAGCGGGTATTTCAGAGAATTTATGTGAAGAATTCATCGCCCATCCTACCGTCCTACTAGCGCTTGGTGCGCAAAGATATTTAGCAATAGCTCCATATGATGTTACTCTTCCTACAGGTATACATTTAACAACATCATAAACATTAACAAAGAAGTCTTTTTGTTCTTGATCGATTGGAATAGTCATTTATTTTCCTTCTAATATGTACTAATTATCAACTTAAAGTTCTTTTCAGAGTTACTTAGTTTAAGTTTTACATTATATATTCCGCTTTCTGCATCATTAATGCTAATCCAACTATCTTGATTTGAAATTAATTTATTATAAATACATTTTCCATCTATGCTGTATACTTCAACTCTAGATCCATCAGTAATTTTTGAGAAAGTAAAGGTACCTTTACTTGGATTTGGATATAAGGCAACAGAATTAAGCTGGTTTTCTTTGATGTTAGCACAATCGTCAACAATAATAGTAATTTGACTAGATCCAGAACAGCCATTATTATCTGTATAGTCATAAGTAATAGTATTTGCTCCTATAGCTGCGATTGATGGATTAAAGCTAGACCCATTGACTCCCGGCCCTGAATAATTTCCACCAGCAGGCGAACCAGTAATATTAAAGGCATTGTCTGTATTACATACTTGAAGAATAGGGCTTGTTAAAGATACATTTGGTAAGTCATTTACAGTAATGGTTTGAAATTCAGTATCTGTACCATTTACATTTGAGACAGTAAGTTGAACAGTATATATTCCAGGTGAAGAATATTGGTATGATGGATTAGGGTTAGAGCTAAAATTACCATCTCCAAAATCCCAATTCCATGAATTTATTGTCCCAGAAGAATTGTCAGTAAATTGAATACTCTCTCCAATACAAATACTATTTTGAGCACTAAAAGAGGCATTTGGAGCCCCTATATTTACTCCTGAAATATTTATATTATCTATAAAAAGATTATTTCCTGCAATTCCATTATTGACAGATTCAAATTTTATAATAACTCCACTGATTCCAGAAAAAGCGTTTAGGTCAATAGTAAAACAATCCGCTCCTACAGTACCAGTGCACCAATCAGCTGCTGTAGGAACAAATTCAACAGTAGAAGTATAGGCAGTAGCAAGTGTTCCTGTTCCGTCTTCAGCATAACTTCCAAGGTATTGAAAAGATGAACCACAATCAGTAGATATAAGAATGGCTAGGGAATCTCGAGATTCTTGATTATATCTTCTAAAAGCATGTTCGAATGTTAATTGTATGTTACTGTATGGCCCAAAATCTAATGGTGGTGTTTGGAACCCATCTCTTTCATCTCCATCTGAATAATTAAAAAAGTCAATTTTCGTTGCTTTATTTCCTGGTGATGTACCAACAACTGTTACAATTTCCCAAGTGATATCATTATCAGCATTAGTTGTGTACCAATTGTTAGAGTTAAAACTATTAGATTCGAAATTTTCTGTAAATGGAAGACTTACATATGAATCATAAAGGTAATAGTTACTAGTCATGTTATCATTTAAAGTGTTTTGATCTTGGTTTCCATTAGGGTTTGAGGTTGTTATACTAAATGTCTCTGGGCCTGTTGAACCATTGTAAGTTGGAAGGGTAATAATAACGGAGGATCCAGGTTGAATATTACCATTATATGAAGTGGATGAATTCCCCCCTCCATAATTGTATGTTAGGTCAACTGATGATATTGTTTGGGAACCGTAGTTGAAAAGTTCTACCTCAGCTTGAACTGACCCACTACATATAGTAGAAGAAGGCGAAATTATCTGACTTATACCTACGTCATAAGATAAGTTAGATGTGATACAGAAATTATTTATTTCTTGATTCCCATAATCAGAGTTTGTAGCTTGAATAGAAGCTAAAACATTTCCATTATTTTCATATATAGAATAAGACCCGTCTACACTACAGCTATTCCATTGGCTTCCATACATACCATCGCCGTAATCATCTGTAATTGTAAAGTTATAGCACCCAGATGCTAGACACACATTACTCTGATATGTGTCACCACCACTAATATCAGGATACGGTCCTCCCGAGGTAATAATATTGTTGTTAGTTTGATCTGAAATGTTCCATTGAACTTCAGAACCAAAACAGTCCGTAGTTATTTCTACTGTAACAGATTGACCATTTGGGATAATTTCAAAGTTTGTTGATTGTAAATCATTAGTGTTGTTTTGGTCGCTAGATCCATTTGTACTAGTACATGTTATATTTAAAGAATGATTACCTGTTCCTAAAGTTTGTGATGGAAGTGATACAGTTTCAAAAGATCCTTGAGTTAGAGATCCATTCCAATTAATTGTTTGAGTTGCTCCATTATCGTATTGATATGATATAGTTGCTGATGTTAATGTTTGACTTCCATAATTTTTTAACTCAAATTGAGGTGTAACATTGGCTGAACAAACTTGACCATCCGGAGAAAAGATTTGTGTTATTCCCGCATCTAGACTATATGTAAAAGAATTAAGACAAATTAGTGCACTTTCAGCGTTGATTCTTCCAGCACCTAATAGACCAGAATAGCTTGGATTAGCTCCATCAATATTGTCTGCAGATGATAATAAGCAATTAATAATGTCTTGAGGTGTTGCTGATGGGGCATGAGAAATCATAAGTCCAACAAGACCTGCTACCATTGGCGATGCCATTGAAGTTCCTTGAGTAAATTGATATGAAGTTCCTTCGTTACAACTTAAAATTTGTGATCCAGGTGCAGCAACATCAATCCAACTTCCATATTGGGAAAAACTAGACTTAGAATCTCCGCTAGTAGTTGATGCAACACTAATAACATTGTTATAAGCTGCAGGATAAAATTGCTGACTTGTTCCATCATTACCTGCTGCTGCAACTAAGATTACACCATTATTCCATGCATAATCACAAACATTTTGTCCATAAGTAGAAACTCCACCACCACCCCAGGACATATTTACTGCATCAGCACCATTATCTACAGCCCAAATAATACCATCATATCCTCCAGTTAACGCTCCTGTCGAGCAGTTACCAATTTTTATAGGCATAATACTTACGTTGTATCCTATGGATGCAATTCCTTGGTTGTTATTTGTCTCAGCACCCACAATACCGGAAACATGAGACCCATGAAAACCACTGTTTCCTCCACAAGGAGAAGGATCATTGTCATTATCGACTACATCTCTTCCTGCAACAACTTTGTTAACGAGATCAGGGTGATTAATTTGTATAGCATTATCTGTAACTGCCACCACAACATTTGCGTCACCTGTTGATATGTCCCAAGCTTGAGGAGCATTTATTTGATAAAGCCCCCATTGACCATTGCTAAATGAACTCGAAAAATAGGTGTCATTTGGAGTCAAAAAAGATTCATGAAGTTCTTTTTTCTCCACATAAACGATATTTATATTTTGTTTTATCCAATCAATTAAATTTTCAACTAAAGAAAATTCTTCAAATTCAATCTCGTATGTTCTAGATAATTTTTGATCATTGATTTTAGGATGGAGTGGTTTAATAGATTTAATCTTATAATCAGACAAAAGGATATTACCAAATGGTGAATTTTGGATTGGCACAAAACCATTAATTGTTTTAAATTTTTCAATTTTATTTGATAATTCAAAAATGATTTTTCCGTCTTGATACCAACGATTTACTGTCTGAGCATAAAGATTAGTTATTCCTAAAGTGAATAATAAAGCGAGTAATGTAAGTTTCATTTTAATTGATTTGAGAGAGTTTGACTAAAGTATAAAAATGCAAAAAAAACATGAGAAATGCAAAAAAAATAATTCAATAAAACTTAAATTATAATTCTTCAATTCTTAACTTTTAATTGATCTTTATCTACCTTTTCTATCTAATTTTATTATGAGCATTAATGATGCTTAAATAATCAATCACATCCTTCAAAAGAGTCTACAAACTTAATTGTAAAGTCTTCAAAAGAATCTACAAATTTAATTTTGAAATCTTCAAAAGAATCCACAATTTCCCATCTTCCTTCTTGATCTGAAAAAGAATCCACTTTTAGTATTTTGATATCTTCAAAAGAATCCACAATTTTAACTTTATAATCTTCAAAAGAGTCAACAATTTTAATTTTTCCGTAGATATTACAATAATCCTGACTCATTCCAAAAAATGGAATAAAACAGATTAATAGACAAAGTTTTTTCATAATTTATTATTTTTCACTGAAGTTAAGTTTTTTTTAAATAAAAAATGGAGTAATTATTTACAATCAATATTATGAATCAATATTTTATATTAATTATTTTTTTTCTTTTTATAAACCAATCTTATTCACAAGCTGAAAATAAAATAGATTATTATGAAACTGGAGAATTAAAATTAAAAGGTATTATAGTTGATGGAAAGAAGAACGGTATTTGGACATATTATTTTAGAAATGGTCAAATAAAAACTAAAGAATCTTGGAATAAAGGTAAACGAGATGGTGTAGATAGATATTATTATGAAGATGGTCAACTGAAAATTGAAGAATCTTGGATTAATGGACAACGTTCTGGAGTTTATAAAGAGTATAATAAAGATGGTCAATTAAGAGAAGAAGGACTTTACGATAATTTTATGAAAACAGGGCTTTGGAAGTACTACCAAAATGGCCAGTTAATAACAGAAGGTAATTTTAAAGAAGATTTAAAACATGGTTCATGGAAATATTATAAAAATCAAGTATTAAGAAAAGAAGATCTCTTTATAGATAATCAAGCAGAGGGTTTATCTAAATCTTATAATGAAAAGGGTAATTTAATAGAAGAGGTAACATTTAAAGAAAATCTTGAAGATGGTATGTACAAGTTATATTATGATAATGGTCAATTAAAAGAGTGTGGGGCCTGGAGGCCTAGGAAACAAAAAGAGGGAACTTGGAACTGGTATTATATGGATGGTCAATTAAAAGAAGAAGCAAGTTTTAAGCAAGGAAAAATAAACGGTGTTTGGAATAGATATTATGAAGATGGAATTTTAAGTAGTCAAGGAAGTTATATTGATGATAAAAAAGATGGTGTTTGGAAAGAATATTATCGCAATGGGAAAATTAAAAGTGAAGAAATTTGGGAAAATGGTCAGGAAAATGGTACTTGGAAAGAATATACTTCTAAAGGTCAGTTGTCAGCAGAAGGAATAGTAAAGAGTGATAAGCCACATGGAGTAGAAAGATTTTATCATGAAAATGGCGATATATGGATAGAAAGGATATATAAAGAAGGTAACCTTGTTAAAATTTCCTGTTGGGATAAGGATGGTAATAAACAAAAGTGTACAAAATGAAGCTAAAATTGTATTTAATATTTTTTATTTTTTTTCAATCAATAATTTGTTATACACAGGAGAAAAGACATACATATTATTATGAAAATGGTAATTTGAAAAGTGAAATAGGGTTTATAGGGATTAATTTAGCGGGAGATTGTAAACATTATTATGAAAATGGGCAGCTGAAAACACGAGGAAATTATCTCAATGGCAAAAGAAATGGTACATGGAGTATTTATTATGAAAATGGTCAACTGAAGGCTCAAGGAGACATGTTTGAAGGTCAAAAAAATGGTGTTTGGGAATGGTATTATGAGAATGGCGAAATGAGATTTAAAGGTGCTTTTATTAACGGAATAAAAGATGGGGAATGGGAAGAATATTTCATAGAAGGAGAATTATCTAAAAAGACAAGATATAATAAAGGAACACTTATTAATATTATTTGTTTTGATAAATCTGGTAATGAAATACAATGTGAGTAATTATTTTTCAAATTAGTTATGTATAGATTTTTATTTTTTCTAATATTCATTTCATGTATCTCTAAAAATGAAATTTCTAAGGAGAATCCTTATGTTATGATTTTAGGTGTAGCTCAAGATGCAGGTTATCCTCAAATAAATTGCAAAAAAAAATGTTGTGAATCTGCTTGGAAAAATATCAATTTCCACAAAATGACTTCTTGTATAGCAATTGTCGATCCTATTAAAAGACAACAGTGGATTATAGATGCCACTCCTGATATAAAAAATCAATTGCAATTATTAAAAAGTAAAACAGGAATGGATCAAATAGACGGTGTTTTATTAACACATGCACATATTGGTCACTATACTGGTTTGATACATTTTGGCAGAGAAGTCATGGGATCAAAAAAAACACCTGTATTTGTAATGCCAAGAATGAAATCTTTTTTGGAGAAAAATGGACCATGGAGTCAACTGGTTGAATTAGAAAACATCACTTTATCTAAATTAAAATCGGATTCAATTTTTAATCTTAACAGAAATGTTAAGATTACCCCTATTTTAGTTCCTCATAGAGATGAGTTCTCTGAAACAATAGGATACAAAATCTATATAAACAAAAAGAGTCTTTTATTTATCCCTGATATTGATAAATGGGAAAAATGGGAAATAGACATTATCGATTTGATTGAAGAGGTTGATTATGCCTTTTTAGATGGTACTTTTTATAAAAATGGTGAATTAAATAGAGACATGAGCGAAATCCCACATCCATTCATAGAGGAAAGTATGGGTTTATTATCTACTCTTTCAATGAAAGATAAAAGGAAAGTCAATTTTATACATTTTAATCACACAAATCCATTATTAATAGAGGGAAGTTTAGCCCAAAAAGAAGTTTTATCTAAAGGGTTTAATTTTGCAAAAGAAGGAGCAGTAATATCATTTTAGTCTATACGTGAATAATGAACGAGATAAAAAAAATACCAGTTGTAATTTTAAATGGGTTTCTTGGTTCAGGTAAAACTACACTTTTTAGAAATCTATTATCTCAATCAAAAAAGAAGAACATATCTCTTTCAGCTATTGTTAATGACATGAGTGAGCTTGATGTTGATGGTGAATTACTTGGAGATACATCTGCTGTAGAGGAAGACTTTAGTATCTTAGAATCTATTTCTTCGTGTGTTCTTAGTAGCAAACAAGGAATTGAGAAATTAGACCTTGCAATTAATAGATTAATTTCCAATAAAGACTTAGAGATAATTATTATAGAGACTTCTGGAAGTTGTCACCCTATGCCTCTCGTTCAATATTTCAAGGATCAAACGAAATTAAAGTTACTTGGAGTCTTTGTCCTTATTGATAGCTTAATGATGGCCCATGACTTTGAATATGGTAAAAAGTTAATACCTATGATGCAGCAAAATATGGTTCAAGGTAAGAGAGACACCATTAATTTATTAGTTGAACAGATTTTATTTTGCAGTCATTTAATCCTTACTAAATCTGACAGAATTGAAGAGGATAAGCTTCAAGATATTTCCACTTATGTTCAGCAAATTAATCCTACAGCATCAACTCATTCTGTAATTTTCGGCAGACTTACCATTGAATCTTTATTTGAACTTGAAGGATACAATTATTCTAATGTTGCTTCATTAATCAATGAGTTACGTCCTGTTTTAGACTCTGAAGAAAATTCTGATAGGCCATATGATATTGCGACTCGTGTTATAAGAGATGATCGTCCATTTCACCCTGAAAGACTTTGGAATGTATGTCATCAATACCTCGATAAAAGAATTTATAGGAGTAAAGGTTTTTTTTGGCTTCCCAGCCGAGATAAACAATCACTTTTATGGAACCAAGCTGCAGGAGGTATAAATCTTGAATTAATTGGGACTTGGAGATCAGCAATTCTAGAAGATGAAAACAATGGTCTTTTAGAAATAGAAATAGAATTTCTTAAAGAAAAATTAGCTAAAAAATCTGGTCGTTTTGGTGATAGACATTGTGATCTTACAGTAATTGGAGACAAAGAACATGTAGATGTATTTACAGAGAAATTAAAATCTTGTTTTTTAACAGAACAGGAAATAGATCTCTGGGAAAATAGTCATAAATTTAAGGACCCTTGGCCAAAAAATATTCTAGAAATAAATGATTAATACTAAAGCATTATAATGAGATCTTTTAATAATATAATTTTTATTTCAACCATATTTTTATTTTTAGGATGTTCTAATAAATCTTCTTTTATCTGTTCAAATAACAACTACATGTCAAAAAGCGATATTAATCCAGAAAACTATTATGAAAATAGAAGGGAGTTAAAAACAATATTTTCAAAATCTGACTTCAATATTGATTATGAAAAATTTGGGATAAGTTGCTCTGAATTATTGATAGATTATTTTTTTTGTAATATATGTTTTAATTCAAATGAGAATAGTTTAACATCTTATGATGGTAGACAATACAATTTTAATAATAACAGTTCACCAATTGATATCACAAATGAATGCCTTAATTTAATTTCAAATATGACAATGGGTTCAAGTGAATATTCTAATTTTTTAAATCCTTTTAAATCAAAAGACAATTAGACTATGACTAAAGTATACACACTACTATTATTTGTATTTATATCAATTTTAAGTTTCTCACAAACTGAAGAAATCAAATTATACTATGAGAATGGTCAGTTAAAAGAAGAATACACTTTGGTTGATGGAAAAAAAGATGGATTAATAAAACAGTATTTTGAAAATGGCAAATTACAAAAAGAAGTGAATTGGAAATATGGCAAACCAAATGGACTCTGGAAAGAATATTACGAAAGTGGTAAATTAGAAACAGTAATGAATTGGAAAGATGGACTAAAAAGTGGACTTTTGACATGCTATCATGAAAACGGTCAATTAAAATTAAAAGGTAATTATGTTTTTGGAGCCGCAATTGGCACATGGAAATATTATGACAAAAAAGGTAAGTTAAGACATATTGAAGAAGAAGGAGAGATTGAAGAAGATTACCTGAGGTATATAGAAAAAATTCTATCGGAAAGTAATGGTAAGTTAGAAGAAACAAAAGATTAAGATTAATTTATAATATGAAAACTAATTTATTATTTACCTTACTAACCATTGTTATCACACTATATTCTTGTGAAAAAAAATGTTTGTGTGAGTCTGTTGTATATGAAAGTACATTTGAAACAAGTTATGAATGGGTAGAAAGTATTAGGGAACCTTCAAATGAATGTTCTCAAGATCCAGTTTCTAGTACATTTCTAGATTCTAATGGAAACATCTCCTATGTAAGAACTGTTTTGGAGTGTCATTAAAAATTAATAAAAAAATTATGACTAAAATATACACACTACTATTATTTGTATTTATATCAATTTTAAGTTTCTCACAAACTGAAGAAATTAAAACGTATTATGAAAATGGTCAATTAAATGAAGAATTTACTTTAGTTGATGGTTGGAAAGAGGGAATTTATAAATCCTATTACGAAAATGGACAATTATATTCAAAAGGTAAATATCGAGATGGTATAAAAATTGGATTATGGAAAATTTATTTTGATAATGGTAAATTATTTAAAGAGATAAATTGGATTGATGAATTAGAAAATATGGGTTGGAAAGAAGGAATTTATAGAGAATATGATTACAATGGTATTTTGTTAGTTGAAGGAAATTATATTGATGGAAAACGAGATGGAATTTGGAAATACTATTGGAAAAGTAATGGTAAGTTAAAACGGACAACCAAATATAAAGATGGAGATGAAATTAGATATTGAAATCGTAAATGGTAAAATATGAAGTTAAAAGAAACAAAAAATTATGAAAGAAAATACTAAATTTTATCTACTACTATCTCTGATTTCTATGTCATTTATTTGGTTCATAATATATTCCTGTGACTTCATTTTTAATATTGGTGATTGTTGTAGTGAAGATGAATATGTTGTGGGTATTATATTTTTTGGAACATTTATTCCTTTATGTGTCTACTTTTATAGAAGGTTTCTAAAAAAAATATAATCAAATACCATAATTGGTTTTCATTCCACCGTTACCGATTTAGCTAGATTTCTAGGTTGATCAACATTACAATTTCTCATTACTGCAATATGGTATGATAATAATTGAAGAGGAATAGTAGCGAGTAGAGGAACTAAGTGTTCATCCGTATCAGGAATATCTATTGTATGATCAGCTATTTCATGAACTTGCTCATCACCTTCAGTCACTATTGCAATTAATTTACCTTTTCTTGCTTTAACTTCTTGAATGTTACTAACTAATTTTTCATAGGATGGTCCACTTGTTGCAATGACAAAAACAGGCATCGCTTCATCAATTAAAGCAATTGGTCCATGTTTCATTTCAGCAGCAGGATATCCCTCAGCGTGTATATATGAAATTTCTTTTAGTTTTAAAGCACCCTCTAAAGCAACTGGGAAGGAGCTTCCTCTACCAAGATATAATGCGTTTGAGGCACCTTGATATTTTTCAGATATTATTTTAATATCTTCATTTTTATCTAAAATCTGTTGAACTTTTTGTGGAATTGCTTCTAACTCTGAAAGCATTGTCCTGAATTTAGTCTCATTGATAGTACCCTTAATTTTAGCTAGAGATAATGCCATTAAAGTTAATACTGTTACTTGTGCAGTAAATGCTTTAGTTGAAGCAACACCAATTTCAGGACCTGCATGTGTATATGAACCCGCATCAGTTATTCTAGAAATAGAAGATCCAACTACATTACATATACCTAAGATTGTAGCACCTTTAGATTTTGCTAATTCTAAAGCTGCTAAAGTATCAGCGGTTTCGCCACTCTGAGAAATAGCGATTACAATGTCATTCTCATTAATAATGGGGTTTCTATATCTAAACTCACTAGCATATTCTACCTCTACGTTAATTCTTGCTAAATCTTCAAATAGATATTCTCCCACCAATCCAGCGTGCCATGAGGTACCACATGCAATCATAATAATACGATTTGCTTTGGTCATTTTATCCTCATAATCTTTAATTCCTCCTAAAGAAACCCATCCTTTTTCAGCATTAAGCCTACCTCTAAAACAGTCTTTAATTGATCTCGGTTGTTCATGAATTTCTTTTAACATAAAGTGTTCGTATCCACCTTTCTCAAGAGCTTCAAGTTGAAGTTCTAATTCCTGAACATATGGAGTTTTTTCGACATCATCAATGCTATATAATTTCAACCCTTCGTCTAAGTCTACAATAGCAATCTCTTCGTCCTCCATGTAAACTACTTTCTTAGTATATTCAACAATAGGTGTTGCATCAGAAGCTAAATAAAAATCATTTTCTTTACCTATACCTAGTACTAAGGGACTACTTTTTCTTGCAGCAACAAGCTGATTAGGATTACTTTTAGAGATAACAACAATTGCGTATGCCCCTACTACTTGTTGGAGTGCTAGACGAACAGCTTCAGCAACAGAAACAGATGAATTTTTCTTAATATCATCGATAAGGTATGTTAAAACTTCCGTATCAGTATCACTTTTGAACTTATATCCATTATTTGTTAAACGCTGTTTAATAGCGTCATAATTCTCAATTATACCATTATGAATTAGGGCAATATCCCCATCTTCAGATGAATGTGGGTGGGAATTAACATCATTCGGAGGCCCATGAGTTGCCCAACGTGTATGACCAATACCTGCATATCCCATTTTATCTTTATCATGTGTGAAATCTTCAAGGTTAGATACTTTACCTTGCTTTTTATATATGTTTAATCCATTATTGTTTAATAATGCTATTCCAGCACTATCATAACCTCTATATTCAAGTCTTTTTAAACCTTTAACAATAATAGGATAGGCTTCTTTTTTTCCAATATAAGCAACGATTCCACACATTTTATTTAAAATTCAGTGTATATTATTTTAAGTCTTGGTTTTTCTTTATTATTTGTGTTCGGACCATTAAATATAATTCTTTCAGCTGATGTATTGTAGAGAATAGGAGATATTATAATACCATAGTTGCCAGTGGTATTTGTTACTATGGATTGTATATAAGCTCTTATATCAATTTCATAATTTTTTTTATAGTCATTGTACTGTGCTGACCCAATTCCAAAAAGTTGTGAATCTCCCTCAACTTCTGTGATAGCAATTGATACATTACTAGAGGGCATATATTTTGACCCTGTTTGGTATTGTACAGGTAGTATTAATGTTGCTGAATGAACGATTGCATTAGAAGGTATATCGTCTAATCCTGGTATTCGAATTACAGCTCTAGCACCAAAAGATTGAGCATAGTATTCTAGTTGTCCTGATATAGTATCATTTATAACATTAGACACATTATGCATACTATTGTCTATGTCAACATGATTAAAATCAGCACAGCTAGAATTTATAAGAAAATCATATGTTTTTTGATCTCCATCTTGAGTGTAATATATTGTTAGCTTAGAAGCAGGGTCAGATAGATTAAAGTAAAATACTCCACCTTGATCACTACTTTGACCAAAGTTATTGGTTTTAATATTTAGACCTTTAAAATAGGTTAAAAAAGAATTATTATCATCAAATGTTCCCGTTGATAAGCTATATTCAGTAAAAAAGTCTTCTGCTTTAGTCTTATCTAAGTGGATTCTTAATTGTGTATCAATGGTATCATTATCAACAACTGTAATATTGTTTGGGTCCATATTTAGTGTCTCCATTCCAGGGACTACTAGGTTTCCACCCAAATGTGTTTTTGTGTCTGAGGAGTAATATGTAGAGTCTATAAATAGATCTTCATTAATTTCATATACCTCAAATATTTGGTTTCCAACATCACCATAGAATGAAGTGCCTCCAACATATTCTAAAGCAAGAACAAATGAATCTACAACAATACTGCTAATATCACCAAATTGTGGAGACAAACCGCTTAAACGGAATTGTGTATATATTTCTGAGTTAAATAGTCCAAATTTGGGATCATTATAAGACCCCAAAATTCCAAACGGAGGGTTATCCGATATAATAGAATCATTTAAGTAAGAAAAAGATATAATATCAAATGTGTCAGTCGTAGCAGAGTTTAAAAGTTCGTTTTGATCGATACTATTTTGACCAATTGTATTTTCTTTTTTTTTACAACCAACAAATAAAAAAAAATAGAGTAAAAAAGTAGCGGAAAGAATAAATACTTTCCGCCAACTAAAATTTTGAATGTAATTCATTTTATACAAGAACTTCTGTGTCAATTATTTTGTCAAAAAAATCTGAAAATTCTTTAATTTGATTTTCTTCAGCTACAAAGTCTAATTTTTGACATTCAGCTGCATCGAATATTTCTTTTAATTCAGGAGTTAATTCCTCACTGCTCACAGTTATACCATCTGAATGTTTAACGGCAGCTTTAGTTAAGTTTACAAAGGATGGTTTATCAAAGTCTTTAGCGACATTATCATCGAACCCATCAAATTTCAGTTTTTTATTTATTCGTTTATCCCAATTATTCTTAAAGCCTTTATTGTAAATATTATATACAACTTTAGTATTTTGAAAATGTGGATCATCATTATATATTTTCTTTATGTAAAGAGGCATTAATGCAGTCATCCAACCATTACAGTGAATAACATCTGGCTGCCAACCTAATTTTTTGACTGTTTCAAGTACGCCTCTACAAAAGAACATCGAACGTTCGTCATTATCTTTGAATTCAATATCTTTTTCGTCTACAAGCACATTTTTTCTTCTGAAATATTCTTCATTATCTATAAAGTAAACTTGCATTCTAGCTGCCGAAATAGAAGCAACTTTAATAATTAAGGGATGATCAGTATCATCTATAATTAAATTCATCCCAGATAAACGAATTACTTCATGTAGTTGATGTCTTCTTTCATTTATCACACCAAAACGTGGCATGAATGCCCTAATTTCTTTCCCTGCTTCTTGTATCCCTTGTGATAGATTTCTTGCAGTTAAAGAGATTTCTGATTTTGGCAAAAATGGTGATATCTCTTGTGATATAAAAAGTATTTTCTTCTTCTCCATGAAACCGATATTGATAATAAAGTTAGCGTATACAAAAATATACAAAAAAAAGTGAAATTTCAACAAAAACCAATAGATTTGTTTCTCTAAATAGGCTATCTAAATGGATGATTTAATTGTTTTAAATACAACAGAATTATTAAACCAAAGGCTTAGGCAAAATGATAAAAAGTCATCAGTTGCGCTAGTTCCTACAATGGGAGCTTTACATGATGGTCATTTAGAGCTTGTAAAAAAAGCTGTTTCATTAGCTGGTGTAGTAGTTGTAAGTATTTTTGTTAATCCCATTCAGTTTAATAAAAAAGAAGATTTCGAAAATTATCCAAGGACACTTGATAATGATATTTCTGTTTTAAAAAAGTTAGGGAGTAATATAGTAGTTTTTGCTCCAAACTATTCTGAAATTTATCCCGATAATTATAATCAAATCAATTTAGATTTAGGTCATCTAGGTGCCGTAATGGAAGGTAAGTATAGACCAGGACATTTTCAAGGAGTAGTTAATGTAGTTAAAAGGTTATTAGATATCGTTAAACCAAAATTTTCTGTTTTTGGATTAAAGGATTATCAACAAATAGCTGTAATTAAGTTTATGGTTAATTATTATAATCTTAATACTGAGATAATAACATGTAATACATACAGAGAGAATTCAGGTCTAGCATTGAGTTCTAGAAACAGAAAGTTATCAAATAAAGAAAAAGAGGATGCTTTAGTTATAAATGAGACTATGATTCTTTTGCAAATTTTGTCGAAAAGATTTAATCCTATTCAAGCAAGTAGAATCGCACAGCAATTTTTTAATAGGAGCTCTTTAAAGTTAGAGTACTTGTGTATAATAGATCCGGATACACTAGAGGAAATAGATGATTGGGTTCCTGGAGCAAGATCTTGTATCGCTGCGTATTGTGGTGAAGTCAGATTAATTGATAATATGGAGTTGATATCATTAGATAGAATATCTGAAAAATAGTTTAACTTTATTTTTTGTAAAGTATTATTTTTAATAGTATAGGTGAAAAATCTTATTCTTAAGATATTGAAAATTATAATCCCAATTGGGATAGGTATATATCTTACCTGGTATTTTTTTAGTGGTCTTGATGACCAACAGTTAAATCAAACAAAAGAATCTTTTTTTGAAGCAAATTATTTTTGGGTTTTTTTAGGTCTCTTTGTCATGTTATTAAGTCATGTAAGTCGAAGTTATCGTTGGCTTTTTTTGTTAGAATCTTTAGAATATAAACCTAATTTTGTTAATGCTTATCATGCTGTTATGGCTTGTTATGTTATAAATTATACTGTTCCAAGATCGGGAGAATTTGCGAGAGCAGGATTATTAATGAGCTATGAAAAAATTCCCTTTGAGAAGTCTTTTGCAACCATTGTAATTGAAAGGGTGGTTGATGTAATTATGCTAGGTTTAGTTATTTTTATAACAGGATTTTTACAAGTAAATTCTGATGATTTAAATCAGATCACCAACACAGAAGATTATACGAATAATAAAGGTTGGTTAATATATTTAATTATAGGTATTTCTGTTATTGGATTAATAGGGCTCATCGCTTTTTTTAGAAATCAACGATTCAAGAAATTTATTATAGATAAAATAGTTGGTTTTTATGAAGGCTTAAAGTCTATTTTTTTGATGAAAAAAAGATGGTCATTTTTAGCTCATACTATATTTATTTGGGCTTGTTATATTGGTTCAATTTGGATATTTGCCCAAGCTTTCACTGAAACTTCAGGTATAACTATAGGTGCTGTGTTTGGTGTTTTTGTTGTTGGTGCAGCAGCTATAGCTTTATTGCCGGGTGGTATTGGAGCATATCCTTCATGGGTTAATGCGGTTTTAATTTTGTATGGCATAAATTATGCAGGTTTTGGAATATTTATCTGGGTAGTGCAAACAATCATGACAGTTACTCTTGGTCTTTTGTCATTGTTTCTTATTCAACGTAAGACGAAGCTGATTAAAGACGAACAAAAAATATAAATAATGAATACAAGATTAGATTATATTCAGCAGAAGATAGTAGATTATAATACAGCCTTAGAAAGGATCAAAGTTTGGAGGAAGGAATCTGATAAAGTTGTCTTCACGAATGGTTGTTTCGATATTCTTCATGCAGGACATGTCTCTTACTTATCTATGTCAGCTGATCTTGGTAATCGATTGATAGTTGCTTTGAATACTGACGATTCCATAAAACGTCAGGGAAAAGGACAAGATAGGCCTGTAAATAATGAAGAAGCACGTGCTATGGTTTTAGCTAGTATAGCTTATGTCGATCTAGTTGTCTTATTTAATGAAGACACACCAATTGAAATAATTAATTACATACAACCAGATATACTTGTTAAGGGTTCAGACTATGATGCTAATGAAAAAAATGAGCATGCTAAGACTTATATTGTTGGATCAAAGGAAGTTCGTTCTTTAGGTGGAGAAATAATTACAATACCGTTGCTAAAGGGTTACTCCACGACTAGTATTATTGAAAAAATCAAGAGTTAATTTAAATTAAAATCTTACCTGTCATTTCGATTGGTTGCTCTATACTAAATCTTGATAAAATTGTCGGCGCAATATCTGCTAAAATCCCATTTTTAATAGAAGTATCTTTTTCTTTAGTAACATGGATAATAGGTACAGGGTTTAATGAATGTGAAGTATTAGGAGTCTCATCAATATTAATAGCAAAGTCAGCATTTCCATGATCCGCAATAATTAAAAATTCATAATTATTTTTAATACCGATTTCTACGATTTTTTTAAGACATTTGTCAACTGTTTCGACTGCTTTAATAATCGCCTTGTAAACGCCTGTATGACCTACCATGTCTGGGTTTGCAAAGTTTAGGCAGATAAAATTTGGTTTATTTAATTTTATATCTTTTATAATTTTCTCCGTTACTTCATTAGCACTCATTTCTGGTTGTAAATCGTATGTGTCTACTTTTGGAGAATTTATTAAGATTCTTTTTTCACCTTTAAATTCAATCTCTCTTCCTCCATTAAAGAAAAAAGTAACATGAGGATATTTTTCTGTTTCAGCAATACGTGTTTGTGTTTTATTACTCTTTGAAAGAACCTCACCTAATGTTTGAGATATGTTCTCTTTTTCGAAGATTACATTAATATTTTTAAATCTTTTATCATAATTGGTCATAGTATAATAATCAATGTCCAATTTTTTCATTTCGTAATTTTCAAAGTTTTTTTGTGTTAGGGCTATAGATATTTGTCTTGGTCTGTCAGTTCTAAAATTAAAGCATACAACAATATCTTTAGGCTTTATTGTACCTTTTGAATTAATTATGGTTGGTTCAATAAATTCATCGGTTATATTTTTAGCATAAGATAGTTGAATAGCTTCAGATGCGGTGTTATAAGATTCGCCCTTACCATAAACCATTAGATCATATGCTTTTTTTATTCTCTCCCAGCGATTGTCTCTATCCATAGCAAAATATCTTCCAATGACAGAAGCTATTTCTGTATTTGATTTGCTGATTTTTTTTTCTAATTCTTTAATGAATCGTAATCCACTTTTTGGGTCACAGTCTCTCCCATCAGTGAAAGCATGGATATAAGATTTTTTTATATTATAATCATTCGCCATTTCAGTTAGCGCATATAAATGCTCTTGTGAACTATGAACACCTCCTCTTGATACAAGTCCTATAAAATGAATTGATACATTTTCTTTTTTTGCTTTCTGAAAAGCATTGACTAACAGTTTATTTTTGAAAAAAGTTTTATCTACAATGGATTTATTAATTCTTGTTAACTCTTGGTATACAATTCGACCAGCTCCAATGTTTAAATGACCTACTTCTGAATTTCCCATTTGATTTTCAGGCAATCCAACATATTTCCCGCTAGTTAATAGAGTTGCATTCGGATAGTTTGTCATTAAGCTATCCATAAATGGGGTTTTTGAATTATATATAGCATCTGACCTAGACTTATCTCCGATACCCCATCCATCTAAAATTATTAATCCTATATTATTTGTCATTTTGGAATATTTATTTCAAAATTACTACCATTAGGAATATTTTCAAGGCAAAGTAATTCTCCTTTATGCATTTTAACTAATTCAGAAACAATAAACAATCCGAGTCCAGATCCTTTTTGACTTCGTATTTCTTCACTTCCGATACGATAAAACTTTTCAAAAATACGAGACCTTAAATCCTTTCTTATACCAGGCCCAAGATCTTTTACACCAAAGCAAATCATCTTTTTTTTGACTGTTGCATAAACTGTAATTTTATGTTCTACACCTGCATATTTTAATGCATTCTCGATTAAGTTATTTAATATAGTTTCAATCATAAATTTATCCCCAAAACAATCAATATTTTCTGTTAATATTGCTTCAATAATTTTTTTATTATTAAATGTGTTAAAACGGGTAATAATTTCTTTGATGAGTGTATTTAAGTTAAATTTTTCTTTTTCGATACTTAGTGCATTATTTTCTAAACGGGATGCATTTAGAATATTATCAATCATATTTTCTAATCTTCTATTTTCATCTATTGCTTTTCTTAATAGATCATTTTGTTGATCTTTTGATAGTTCTCTTTTGTTTATAGTCTGGATATAAAGTTTATTAGCAGCTAGTGGTGTTTTCAGTTCGTGTGTCACAGATAAAAGAAAATTGTTTTGACGTTCAGATAACCTTAATTCTCTATAGATAGAACGTCTAATCTGCCATATACCAAGGAATAAAATTACTAAGAAGACAGTGCCTTCTCCCATAATCATCGTCACACGCTTTGAAATTAGTTCATCTTTCTGTACTAGTTCTTGAGTTAGTTCTATTAAATGATATCCCCACCAAATAAATTGAATAATAACGTATATACTTAGAATATAAAATATGATTGCTGTGCGCTTATTCATTTTTGTCTTTAATAGGCACGTTCGTTTTTATTCTCCTTCCAATTAATGAATGCTTTGTTTACAACTTTGTTCCCTCCAATTGTCGGATAGTTACCTGTAAAATACCAGTCTCCTTTGTTATTAGGGCAAGCTATGTGAAGGTTCTCAACTGTTTGATAGATAATATTGACTTCACTAGAGATACATTCAGGAGTAAGTAATTCACTAATCTTTAAAGAAATTTCATCATTTGTGAATGAACTATAAATTTTTTGGACGTGATTTTTAACTTCAGTTGTAGAATTATTTTCTTCTTCTTTACACTGTTCATATACCTCTTCAATTATATGGCCCTTATTTCGTTCTTTAAGGAGCGCTATTGCAGCTTCAAACGCAATAAAGTCTCCTAACTTAGCCATATCAATTCCATAACAATCTGGATAACGAATTTGAGGTGCTGAAGATACAATAATTATTTTTTTCGGTTCTAAGCGATCCAACATTCTAAGAATTGATTGTTTTAATGTTGTACCACGAACAATACTATCATCAATAATAACAAGATTATCAGTGTGAGGCTTGATAGATCCATAGGTGATATCATAAATATGAGTCACAAGGTCATCTCTTGAGTCATCTTCAGTAATAAAAGTTCTGAGTTTAGCATCCTTAATTGCAATTTTTTCAATACGTGCTCTTTGCATAATAATTTCACGAACTTTTTCAGAGTTAGGATTAGCTCCTAATGAATTAATTTGTTTTATTTTTTCTTCATTTAAATGATTTTCTAGTCCTTTTATTAGACCATAAAATGAAACTTCTGCTGTGTTTGGAATAAAAGAGAAAACAGTATTTTCGAAATCATTATTAATCGATTTTATTACTTGAGGTACAATGTTTTTTCCAAGTTGTTTCCTTTCTTTATATATATCACTGTCACTACCTCTTGAAAAATATATGCGTTCAAAAGAACATTTTAAATGTTCTTTTGGTTTGTTTATTAAAGTTTCTTCTACCGAACTATTTTTCTTTATTATTAAAGCATGTCCAGGTTTTAACTCCTTAATTTTATTTGATTTGACATTAAAAGCTGTTTGAATTACAGGGCGTTCTGATGTTACTACACAAACCTCATCATCGTCATAAAAATATGCAGGGCGAATACCAGAAGGATCTCTTAATACAAAAGCATCACCATGTCCAAACAAACCTGCCATAGCATATCCTCCATCCCAATCTTCAGAAGCACGTTTTAGTATTTTATCAATTTCTAATTCCGAAGCTATTTTTTTATAAATTTCACAATTTGAATATCCTTGAGGTTTTAATTTATTATATAACTCACTGTTTTCATTATCTAAAAAATGGCCAATTTTTTCTAACACAGTTACAGTATCTGATTTTTCTTTAGGGTGTTGTCCTATGTTTAACAGTACATCAAATAATTCATCCACATTTGTTAGATTAAAATTTCCTGCAACAACTAAATTTCTAGTAATCCAATTATTTTGTCTTAAAAATGGATGGCAATTTTCAATAGAATTCTTACCAAATGTTCCATATCTTAAATGACCTAAAAATAATTCACCGGTAAAGCCAAAGTTCTTTTTTAAGTAATTTACATCTGTAAGTAATTTAGGATTATATTTACTGACTTCTATGAACTTACTGTTTATATAATCAAATATATCTTCAATTGGTTTATTATCAATAGAGCGGTATCTAGAGATGTATCGTTCACCAGGAGACATGTCCAATTTTATGTTTGCCACACCAGCACCATCTTGACCTCGGTTGTGCTGCTTTTCCATTAGTAAGTGTAACTTATTTAGCCCATAAAATGGTGTTTGGTACTTATTAAAATAATACTCTAATGGTTTTTTTAATCTCAAAAGTGCTATACCACATTCGTGTTTTATTGCATCACTCATTATTTGATTCTCTATATATTTTTATACAAATTTAAATATAATAAATCGACCATCAATGTTAAGATTACACCTTAATTTATTGTCTCTATTAAAAGGCAACCTTATAAGTCCTTTCTGCGACTTATTTGTATAATATACATTCAAATATATATGTATTTCTGTTTATTGCTTAGAAGAGTTTTTTTTTTATTGTAATTTCAACATAAATGAGAGTTTTTCTTAAAATATTTTTATTTATTTCTATTTATAGTAATGTCTTAGGGCAAGATGCTTGGTTATATCCTAATAGAGGGCAATGGGTGAAGAATGTTTTTTTTAAAATTGATTTATTACAAGGTGATTTTTTTATTGAAGAAGATGGCTTTACTTATTCTTTAAGTAATGGTGGTAAACATATAGAAGGACATGAAAGCCATTTAGAAGATAATAATGAATCATTTATGGGGCATGTAATTAAAACCAAATTTTTAGGTTCATCCTGGGATGGAAGTAGTTATGTTTCAGATTCGTCATCATTTTATAATAACTATATATTAGGTAATAATCCTGAAAATTGGTTTGGTCATATACATGGTTATAAAACAGTTAGACTATACAATTATTATGATGGTATAGATATGCTTATTAATGGGGATGATGGTTTTAAGTATTCTTTTATTATTAATCCTTTTACTAATGTTAATCAAATTCGATTAGATTATAAAGGTCAGTCTAATTTATATTTGGATGATGATGGTAATTTGCATATATGTAATCGTTTTGGTGAGATTATTGAATCTAATCTAGCTGCATGGACAGAAACAGAATTAGGGGTTAAAAAATCAGTAAATGTTCAATTTAAACTTGTAGGTGATGAATTAACTTTTGTTTTCCCTGATGGATATGATACATCTCAGAAATTAATTATTGACCCTACACTAACTTTTTCGACTTTCACCGGTGCTACTTCTGACAATTGGGGCATGACAGCAACCCCTGATTCTAATGGTAATTTGTTTGGAGGTGGCATTAGTTTTGGAATAGGATATCCAACGACAGTTGGAGCTTATGATGCATCCTTTAATGGTGGCACTGCGAGTTCAACAGGTTTACCAGGATTTGATATTTCTATTACAAAATTTACTGCTGATGGGTCGGCATTAATTTATTCTACATTTATTGGAGGGAGTTCAAATGAGCTACCTGAGAGCATGATTTGTAATTCTAATAATGAATTATATATTTTAGGTGTTACAGCATCTTCTAATTTCCCTATGGTTGGAGCGTATGATAACACATTTGGAGGAGGAAGTTTAGAAGTTCAAAATGGATTAACATTTCCAGCTTCTGATTTATTTGTTGCTAGATTATCTGCTGATGGTTCATCTTTATTAAGCTCTACTTTTATGGGAGGGTCTGGTAATGATGGATTAAATTCAAGTATTTTAAACTTCAATTATGGAGATCAATTTCGCGGTGAAGTAATCCTTGATCAAAATGAAAACATTTTAGTTACTTCTACGACAAAATCATCTGACTTTCCTGTTATTCAAGGACCTCAAAATAGTTTGTCTGGTGCGCAAGATGCGGTTGTTTTTAAGTTAAACCCTAGTTTATCATCATTAATTTGGTCAGGATATTTTGGTGGTTTAGGTGTAGAATCTGGAAACTCTATACAGAGTAGTATTAATGGAGATATTTATTTTGTTGGTGGTACTAATTCATCATCACTTTCTTATTCTTCCGGGTTTGATTTATCTTTTAATGGTGGAATTTCAGATGGATATATTACAAGACTAAACGGTAATACTGGGGCTATCTTATCAGGAACTTTTTTAGGTCTTAATGAATATGATCAATCTTATTGCGTTCAATTAGATTTAGATGATAAAGTATATGTATTAGGACAAACAGAATCTAATTGGCAAATTACACCAGGTTTATATGGGGTGGCAAATTCTGGCCAATTTATACAAAAGTTATCTTCTAATTTAAATTCAATTGAATGGACAACAATGATTGGAGCAGGCTCAGGTCATGTTGAGATTTCGCCAACTGCCTTTTTGGTTTCAGACTGTTATGATATCTACCTATCTGGTTGGGGAGGAACAACAAATAGTACTGGAGGTCAGGCAATTAATTCGACTAGTAATGGTTTTCCTGTTACGATTGATGCATACCAACCTACAACAAATGGAAGTAATTTTTATATTGCTGTGCTCGCTCCAGATGCTAATTATTTAAAGTATGGAACATACATGGGAGGTGTTTCGGGACCAGCTAATCATGTTGATGGAGGCACTAGTAGATTTGATAAGGATGGCACAATTTATCATGCTGTTTGTGCTAGTTGTGGTGCTATGACTAATGGATTTCCTACAACACCTGGAGCATGGTCTAACATAGCACCAAGCAATAATTGTAATTTAGCTGCATTTAAATTTGAATTAGGTACGATTCAAGCTGCAGTTGCAGATCCAAACCCTGTTATATGTTTACCAGATTCAGTTTATTTTAATAATAATAGTGTTAATGGAAATGCTTTCTTATGGGATTTTGGTGATAATACATTATCAACAGAGATGAGTCCTTCACATCTTTATCCTGGTCCAGGACAATATAACGTAACAATGATTGCAGCTGATACAAATAATTGTTATGTCTCCGATACAGTTTTCTTTGAAGTAATTATTGGTGATTTTATTGGAGGTGTTGTAACCCCTCCAAGTCCTATATGTCCTGGTGATACATTTGAGTTTGAAGCGTATGGTGGTGCTTTTTATGATTGGTCACCTTCAATTTTTTTAAGTGATTCTACGATATACAATCCACTCGCTATCATAGATCAGACGACAGACTTTATGGTTATAATATCAGACACTTGTGGTATTGATACGGTTTTAGTTACATTAGAAGTTTATATAGATTCTAATACTATATCTAATGATACATCTATTTGTATAGGAAATAGTGTTGATTTATTTGCTACAGGAGGTATAAGTTATTCTTGGTCTCCAATTACATCGATGATTAATCAAAATACATCTACTCCTTCAGTAACTCCTTTAGTTACTACACTATATAATGTTGAAATTGAGACACTAAATGGATGTTTTTTAGAAGATAGTGTTTTAGTTGAAGTTAATGATACACCCCCTATACCAATAATAGATGATTCTGTTAGTGTTTGTATTGGCGATACTATTGAGATTGAAGTGTCTGGAGCAGAGAGTTATTCGTGGTCTCCTAATATAAATATTGATACAATTTATGGTCCTAATGTTGTAATAAGTCCAATTAATGATATTTATTATTATTGTGATTTCACTAATTCTTGTGGAACTGTTCGAGACAGTATTTTAATTATTGTAGTAGAGCCATCAATCACAGCATGGAATGATACTATTATTTGTCTAGGAGAAACAGCAAATTTATCTGCTACTGGAGCAGAGAGTTATTTATGGTCTCCTTCAACCTCATTGAATTCTTCTTATTTACCTCAGGTTTTGGCATCTCCATCTAGCCCTACAATGTATTTCGTTATTGGCACTGATCAATTTGGATGTACTAGTTATGACTCTGTTTTTGTTGATTTATTTCCAGTTCCATTTATTCAAACAAATCCTGATGTTCAAGCTTTTTATGGTGATGATATTCAATTATATGCGACAAGTGCAACTTCAGGAGATTATATTTGGAGTCCTAGTGAATATTTAAGTTGTGTTGTTTGTGACAATCCAATTGCAAATCCAGAACAGAATTTTTTCTATGTTGTTTCATATACTGATGAAAATGGTTGTTCAGCTTCAGATAGTGTATATATTTATTATAATCCAGTTATTTATGTTCCAAATACTTTCACTCCTGATAGTGATGAATTTAACAGTTTATTTCTATCTATTGGTGGAAATATAAATACATTTGAGATGTTAGTTTTTGATAGATGGGGAGAACTTGTTTTTGAAAGTCTAGACATTAATATAGGTTGGGACGGCACTTATAAAGGGCAAAATTGTCAGGATGGCACATATGTTTGGAAAATTAATTTGACAGATTTTAACGGCAAAGAATATAATTATGTAGGTCACATTAATCTAGTGAGATAACATTTCATTATTCTATATAAAACGTTCATCAACTTCCATAATTTCACCTGTTTTTGGACATGTTCTTAACTTCTCATTAGAATAAAACCTTTTAAAAACAGGCAAAAAATCCTTTTCAACATTGGTTAAGTTAAAATATTCTTCATACAACAATTCATTAGCAGTTTCAGAAAACCACATAAGCCCGTCTTTGTCTTCTTTACTTCTTTTTCTTTCTATAACCAACCCTATTGATCCGGCAGGCCTAACAGGAGAGTGAGGCACTTTAGGCGGTAAGAGGAACATTTCTCCTTCTTTAATAGTAATCTCTACTTTTTTACCATTTTGTTGAGTTTTAACAACTATATCTCCTTCAATTTGATAAAAAAGCTCTTCAGATTCATTATAATGATAGTCTTTTCTAGCGTTTGGACCAGCAACTATCATTACTATATAATCTTCTGACTCTACATAAAGATTTTTATTACCAACAGGAGGCTTTAATAAATCTCTATTTTCATCAATCCATTTTTGTAAGTTGAAAGGTGCTAACATATAGTTATAGTTTAATTTTAAAGAGGTAGAATATAATTATTCTTTAATTATTCTAAAAATCTTACTTGAATTCTCGTTATATACTTTAACTAAGTATACTCCTGATTCTAGTGTTTTTAAATTAACTTCAGTAGTCTCAGTTCC